>LFEF01008646.1_pt1 | contig 28760 bp, 25 predicted proteins | sample 619371 | NCBI WGS metagenome assembly LFEF01 (sample SAMN03014291, study PRJNA259931) | freshwater metagenome | biome: lake; feature: waterbloom | place: China: Taihu Lake | collected 2006-08 | depth 0 m m
AGATAGAGCATTTCCGGTGATCACGCGATCACCGGAAACGCTCTAGAATAGCCCGGCCGGGAAGTAGCGCAGATAGATCTCTTCGAGCCGCCCGTCCTTGGAAAGGGCGGCCAGCGCGCTTTCCAGCGCCGCGGTCAGGGCGCCATCCTGACCGCCGAGCATGATCGTCATGCCTTCGCCGAGATGCCGCTCCGAGAGGAAGGGGCCGTCGAGGAAACGGCAGCACCCGGCTGCCGCCGGGCTCATCATCCAGAAGGAAAGCTGGAGGGCGTCGGCAAAGACTGCGTCGACCTGGCGCTCCCTGAGCGCCTTCGTCAGGGCCTCCTGATCCTCGAAGAAGACCGGCGTGATGCCTGGGAAGAAGGTCTTCAGCATTGCTTCGTGCGCCGTTTCTTTGACGACGCCGACCTTCCGGCCACTGAGAGCTTCTGCGTCCTGCCGCGGCAGGACGAGATCGCTTCGCATCAGGAACCGCGCCGGGAGCAGCATGTAGGGGCGGGTAAAGTTGAACTTCTCCCGCAGCTCTGGTGTCACGGCGACGCCGGCCATGACCGCTTCCCCCTGACCGGCCTCCAATGCCGAAGCCAACTGCGCATAGGGCAAGGCCTGGATCTGGCAGCGCGCCTGCAGCACCAGTTCGGCGCAAAGCGCGCGGGCGAGATCGATGTGAAATCCCGTCAGACGACCGCTCTGGTCGGTGAAGTTGAAGGGCGGAAAATCCGTCGTGGTCAGGAAACGCAGCCTGAGCACCCCGCTCACATCCGGTCGCACCAGCCGTTCCCGTGCGTCGAAGAGAACGGGCAGATCCGTTTCCTGCGCGCGCGCTGGCGGAGCCGAAAGCAGCGCCATCGCAAAAAAGGCCAGTCCGAATAGCCACAACCCAACGAAATCTAGGGATGTAACTTTGGCGCGCATCTCTATCATCTTCAACCGGGATCAGGGTGGGGCGTCGTTCAGACCGGATGACGTGTAGCAGCTTGGTGTGGACGAGGGAATATGGTCCGCGGATGGTTACCGCGCGCCATCGGTCAACGCGGGGGCAAGACCAACGGAGCGCGCTGAGCGTGCCCGAGGCAGAACACTTGTCTCGGCTGAAAAGCGAGGCGAGACTGTTACATGTGCTCGGCATCTCCAAACCTCTGATTGCCCGCATGGCCACGCGGGCTGCGGCCAATGGAACTTCGGTCGAATCCGAACTGCTGGCCAGCGGCACGATCGATGAAGAGGCCTATTTTGCCGGGCTCGCGCGCATGTATGGCCTGCCCTTCCTGGCGAACATCGATCCGTCACTGCTGGTGGATCATGCTTACAGTGATACACAGCTCGCAGAGCCGCGCATGCTGCGCCTGCATTACAGCGACAGGCCGCCCGTGATGGCGATCGCACCGCAGATCCTCCACATGGAAGGCCTTGCCAAACGCTTCGGACGAAACGGCCAGGGCGCCGGGAGCCTTGTGATCACCACGCCGACGGCGATCCGGCGGTCCAGCTGGACGCTCGGCGAGGACAGGCGGGTGGGCCACGCCGTGCGCGGTCTGTTCGATGCGTGGCAGCCGCTCTCGGCTCGCCTGGTGGTGACCGGCGACCAGGGCTTCGTGGCCGGCGCGGGGCTGTGCTTGATCGGCCTGTTCATCATCCTGGCGCCGATGCTGGCCGCCGTTGCCAGCCATCTCCTGCTCTCCCTCTTCCATACTGCAGCCCTGATGCTGCGGATGGCTGTTGTCTCGCACGGACGGCGCCACCCGGTTTCAGAGGCGAGGCTCGAGCACGACAGCGAGGTTCTGCCAGTCTACACCGTCATGGTGGCGCTCTACCGCGAGGCAGACGTCGTGCCACAGCTTCTGGCCGCGCTCGACGGGCTGGACTGGCCGCGCAGTCTGCTTGACGTGAAGCTGGTCTGCGAGGCCGACGACCATGCGACGATCGATGCCATCCGCATGGCCGGTCACCGACCGCATGTCGAGGTCGTAGCCGTGCCGGCCATGGCGCCACGCACCAAACCAAAGGCGCTCACCTATGCCCTGGCCGGCGCGCGCGGCGCGTTTCTGACGATCTATGACGCAGAGGACCGCCCGCATCCGCAGCAGTTGCGGGAGGCCTATCATGCCTTCAGGCTCGGTCCGCCGGATCTCGCATGCCTGCAGGCGCCACTTGTGATCGGCAATGCCGGAGACAGCTGGATCAGCGCCATCTTCGCGCTTGAGTATTCGGCACTCTTCCGCCGGCTCCTGCCAGCGCTTGGCTACCACCGCATGCCGCTGCCGCTCGGAGGCACCTCGAACCATTTCAAGACGTCGCTACTGCGCGCAAGCGGCGGCTGGGATCCCTATAATGTCACCGAGGATGCCGATCTCGGCATGCGCCTCTACCGAATGGGCTATCGGTCCTCGACCCTGACCTTGCCAACCCATGAGGATGCCCCGACCGAATTCCGGGTGTGGCTCGCCCAGCGAACACGCTGGTACAAAGGCTGGTTGCAGACCTGGCTGGTCCTGATGCGCCAGCCGATGCGCACGGCACGCGAGATGGGGTGGCTCTCCTTCCTGGTCTTCCAGCTGCTGGTCGGCGGCATGCTGATTGCAGCGCTCAGCCATCCCGGTCTGATCGTCTTCCTCACCCTGCTGGTCATTTCACTGATGCAGATCCCCTCGCCGCAGCCGAGCCTTTTCACGACGATGATGCTGGTCATGGACATCTTCAACATTCTCGGCAGCTACGCGATCTTCTTCGTGCTTGGCGCCACCCCGATGAGCAAAAGCGAAAAGACCGGCGTCGGCTGGAAGTGGGCGATGATCCCGGTCTACTGGATGGCTGTCTCACTTGCGGCGTGGAAGGCGGTCATCGAGCTCAGGCTCAAACCGTTTCACTGGAACAAGACCCCGCACAGGCCGAGCCGCGCCCTGGCACAAGCCATCGAATGATTGCTCCGCCTGAAGCTTCAGCATAGGGTCAAGCACAAGACGATCGGGAGACCTACGGTGATGGTGACACTGCTCGGGATTTCGGGAAGCCTGCGCAAGGGCTCCCTCAACACCGCGCTGTTGAGGGCAGCCGCCAATCTGCCGGCGGACGGCTACCGCCTGGAGACGGCGGGCATTCAGGGCGTTCCGCTCTATGATGGCGATCTTGAGGAGGCCGAGGGCATTCCGGCCGCCGTCTCCGCGCTCAAGGAAAAGATCATCGCGGCGGATGGCGTCATCCTGTTCACGCCGGAATACAACAACGGTATTCCCGGTGCTTTCAAGAATACGATCGACTGGCTGTCGCGCCCCTCATCCGACACGGCCAAGGTCTTCGGCGGCAAGGCCTTCGCGCTCGTCGGCGCCTCGCCCGGAAACTTCGGCACGCTGCTCAGCCAGAACGCCTGGCTGTCCGTCCTGCACACGCTCGGCTGCCGCACCTTTTCGGAGAAGCGGCTGATGGTCTCGCGGGCGCATACGCTGTTCGACGGGGACGGCAAGCTGACGGACGAGGCGACGGCCAAGCGGCTCAGCGATCTGCTGGCCGCGTTTGCGAAATTCGCTGTGCGCTAGAGAAAAACTGGAGCGGGTGAAGGGAATCGAACCCTCGTATTCAGCTTGGGAAGCTGCTGCTCTACCATTGAGCTACACCCGCGACGGTCAGAGGAATCCAACAGTTCGCTGCTGGTGTCAAGCGCCGGCGGAGGGCTTTACCGGCGCCCTTGTCGTCATGGCAGGCGGAAGTGCTTGGAGAGCTTCAGGCCTTGCGCCTGGTAGTTCGAGCCTAGGCCCGTGCCGTAGAGACCTTCCGGGCGTTCCTGCATGTGCTCGTAGACCAGACGGCCAATGACCTGGCCATGTTCGAGAATGAAGGGTACCTCGTGGCTTCTGACTTCCAGCACCGCCCGGCTGCCCGAGCCGCCGGCGGCCGCGTGGCCGAAGCCGGGGTCGAAGAAGCCGGCGTAATGCACGCGGAACTCCCCGACGAGCGGGTCATAAGGCGTCATTTCGGCAGCGTAGAGCGGGGGAACATGTACGGCTTCGTTGGAAACCAGGATGTAGAACTCGTCTGGGTCAAGGATCAGTTCGCCGCGGCCGCGGCTGTAAAGCGGTTCCCAGAAGTCGAGGACGTCGTGCGCGGCCTTGCGGTCGACATCGATGACGGAGGTGTGGTGCTTGCCGCGATAGCCGATCAGTCCATCCGGGCCCGAGCCGGTCAGATCGATGGACAGCGCGATGCCACCGCCCGAAACATTCGGCATGTCGCTTGCAACCAGCGTCTCGGTCCTGTGCAGGTCGAGCAGTTCGGCCTCGTTGAGGAGCGCGTGGCCGACGCGGAAGCGGATCTGCGACAGGCGTGAACCGCGGCGCACGATGATCGGGAAGGTGCGCGGAGAGATCTCAAGGTAGAGCTGGCCCTTGTAGCCGGCCGGCACCTTGTCGAATTCCTGAGCGTAGTCGACCATCACTCGGGTGAAGATGTCCAACCGGCCCGTCGAGCTCTTCGGATTGGCGGAAGCCGAGATCTCGGCCGGCAGATCGAGGCTCTCCATCAGCGGGACGATGTAGACGCAGCCGGTTTCGAGAACCGCCCCCTGCTCCAGGTCAATTTCGTGCAGCGTCAGCTTTTCGAGCTTGTCGGCGACAGTGCTGTTGCGACCCGGCATGAAGCTTGCGCGCACCCGCATCGCCTTGCCGCCCAGACGCAGGTCGAGGCTCGCCGGCTGGATCTGGTCCTTGTCGAGCATGGCCTCGCTTTTCAGCTGGCCCTGGCCTAACAAGGCACCGATCGCGCGATCGGACAAAATCCCTGGCTTCATGGTGGCTTTCCCAATCCTGTTTGGGCTCGACAAAACCAAAGGCCACCAATTGACGCAAGGCCTGCAAAGGCGTAATTGCAGCCTTATCCCGTGGTGATTTGGCCGGTCGGCTTGCAGCCACGTTAAACAAGTGGCTAAATAGACCGGGTTTATAAAACCGGTCCGTTTTCGCGACCGGTTTTTTTGTGTTCGAAAGGCACGTGCATGAGCAAGAACTGGCGCCCGGCCACCCAACTCGTCCATGGCGGCACGCTGCGCTCTCCCTATGGCGAGACGTCGGAAGCGATCTTCCTCACCCAGGGCTTCGTCTATGAAAGCTCGGAAGCGGCGGAAGCGCGCTTCAAGGGTGAGAACGAGGGCTATATCTACGCCCGCTACGGTAGCCCGACCAACGACATGTTCGAGCGACGCATGTGCATGCTGGAAGGCGCCGAGGATGCCCGCGCCATGGCGTCCGGCATGGCCGCCGTTGCCGCCGCCGTGCTCTGCCAGGTGAAGGCCGGCGACCACATCGTCGCGGCGCGCGCGCTGTTCGGCTCCTGCCGATATGTCGTCGAGACGCTTGCTCCCCGCTATGGTGTGGAATGCACGCTGGTCGACGGACGCGATCTCGCCAACTGGGAAGCGGCCATCCGCCCGAACACCAAGGTGATGTTCCTCGAAAGCCCGACCAACCCGACGCTCGAAGTGATCGACGTTGCCGGTGTCGCCAAGCTCGCAAATCAGATCGGCGCCAAGCTGATCGTCGACAACGTCTTTGCGACGCCCCTCTTCCAGAAGCCGCTGGAACTCGGTGCGCATGTCGTCGTCTATTCCGCGACCAAGCACATCGATGGCCAGGGCCGCTGCCTCGGTGGCGTGGTGCTCTCGTCAAAGGAATGGATCAACGAGAACCTGCACGACTATTTCCGCCATACCGGTCCTGCCATGTCACCGTTCAACGCCTGGACGCTCCTGAAGGGCATCGAGACGCTTCCGTTGCGCGTCAAGCAGCAGACGACGAGTGCCGCAGCAATCGCCGATTTCCTGGCGGAGCAGAGCGCCGTGTCCAAGGTCATCTATCCGGGCCGCAAGGACCATCCGCAGGCCGATATCATCGCCAAGCAGATGACCGGTGGCTCGACGCTGGTCTGCTTTGAGCTGAAGGGCGGCAAGGAAGCGGCCTTCAAGCTGCAGAACGCCATGGAGATCGTGAAGATCTCCAACAATCTTGGCGATGCGAAGAGCCTGATTACCCATCCGGCGACCACGACCCACAAGAACCTGACCGACGAGGCGCGCGCCGAGCTTGGCATCTCCGGTGGAACTGTACGCTTCTCCTGCGGTATCGAGGATACCCAGGACCTTCTCGATGACTTCGCACGCGCCCTGAAAGCTGTCTGAGTTCGTCGATCGCATCGTCCATGCAAAAATTTCAGCCGCGGGAAGCATCGCGGCTGAGCAATTGACCTTGACGTGATCAGTTGCGTCGTTATCCCTTGAAAAGGCATGGTGTTTGTGTGTCGCCCTTGCTGCCGCCACAATGAACGCCATTTCTATTGGCATCGAAGGCAAGCTTTCGCAGGGTCCAGGCATGTATCGCGCACTGACACGGGACATAGAGGTTCAAGTCGAACCTTACTATCTCGAGGAACAGTCGGACCCCGATGACAGCCGCTATGTCTGGGGCTACCGGATCGTCATCTCGAATCATTCTGCCAGGCCTGTTCGGCTTACCCATCGCTACTGGCATATCACCGACCAGAACGGTCAGGTCGACGAGGTCAGCGGCCCGGGCGTCGTTGGTGAACAGCCGCGCCTCGATCCCGGCGACACCTACGAGTACTCCTCCGGATGCCCGCTGGATACGCCCTCGGGCATGATGTACGGAACCTATCGAATGGAAACCGACGACGGCGAAAGCTTCGACGTCGAAATCCCCGCCTTCTCCCTCGACAGTCCTGGCATGGTTCGCACGCTCAACTGATGCTTCGCAGTTGAGTTGACCAGCGCCAGCCGTTATCTGGAGGCATCTTCGCAGACGCCACCAGAGGTCATATCCGGCATGAGCATCACCCATCTCGTCACCCATAGTGGCGGCTTCCATGCCGACGAGTTGCTGTCGACCGTCATTCTCTCACGGCTCTATCCGGACGCCGAGATCGTGCGCAGCCGCGCGCCAGAGTGGATCACGGCGGCACCCGACCGCATCATCTACGATGTCGGTGGCGCCTATGACGCCTCGGCACAGATCTTCGATCACCATCAGCGCGGCGCGCCGCTGCGCGACGACGGACAGCCCTATAGTTCGTTCGGCCTGGTCTGGAAGCATTACGGGCGTGACTATCTGACGGCCAGCGGCGTTCCGGCAGAGCATGTGGCGGCAATCCACCAGAGCTTCGACCAGAAGTTCGTGCTGCCGGTCGACCTGCTGGACAATGGTGCGCTCAGCCCGGCGACCGCAGGCCCCCTCGCGGATCTCACCCTGCCGAGCCTGCTTGAGACACTCAAACCTGTGTTTGACGACAAGGCACCGGGCGCCGACAATCGCGGCTTTGACGCGGCCCTGTCGATCGCGCGCGCCGTCGTGGAGGCCGCCATCCGGCAGCGGGCGGCAAAGCTCCGGGCGGAGGCCATGGTTCTCGATGCGATCGCCGCAACGGGTGCCGGCCATGTGCTCGAGCTGCCGATGGGCATGCCGTTTCGTCCCGCGATCATCAAGGCGGGCGCCGACCATCTGCTGTTCGTGGTTCACCCCCGCGACAAGGACTGGTGCATCACCGGCATTCGCAAGATGGAAGACAGTTTCGAGCAGCGGGCGGATCTTCCTGCGGCCTGGGCTGGTCTGAGCAATGGGGATCTGGAGGCCGTCAGCGGCGTAAAGGGCGCGAGCTTCTGCCACAACGGCCGGTTCATCGCCGCCGCGACGTCACGCGAAGCGATCCTGGCCATGGCCGAAATCGCGGTCGCCGAGGCTCTTTCAATGCAAAATGCCTAAAGCCGTTCATTTCCAGATGGAATGAACGCCTCTAGGCAGGCGCACGCAGTCAGGCGGCGCTTACCGTGTTGTCCGGCTCCTCTTCATCTAGCAGCCGGGCCAGCACGTCGCGCTGCGACATTGGCTTGCCAAAGAGGTAGCCCTGGATCAGAGGCGGTGAAAGGGGCGAAAGGATCTCCATCTCGGCTTCCGTCTCGACGCCTTCCAGCACGCATTTGAGGCCGAGATTGCGGCACAGCGTGATGACGCCTGCGACGATTTCCCGTGAGGTCGGGCTCGCGGCGACCTTGCGCACGAAGCTCTTGTCGATCTTGACCTTGTCGAGCGGCAACTGGTCGATGTACTCGAAGCTCGAATACCCCGACCCGAAATCATCGAGGGCTATCTTGAAGCCTGCGGATGAAAGATCTTCCAGCAGGACGCGGGACGCCGCGATGTCCTTCATCACGGCGGTTTCCGTGATCTCGAATTCGATGCGGGAAGGCGCGATCTCCCGACGGGCAACGTCTGCGACCAGCGAGAAGATGAAGGCGCGGTCGGCCAGGTCCTGAGCCGAGAGGTTGAAGGAAACGGTGATGTCGGTCGGCCACAACTCGATTGCGTCGAGCGCCTTGGCAAACAGGATACGGGTGACGCTCTGAATGAGCCCTGCCCTTTCCGCCGCGCGGATGAACTGGTCGGGACGCACGGGACCCAAGGTTGGGCTTTGCCAGCGGGCCAACGCCTCGAAGCTCACGACCCTGCCACGGGCCATATCCTTTTGCGGCTGGAACAGCAGATAAAGCTCGTCCTCCAGCTTGGCCTCGCGCAACGCTCGCTCCAGCGAAAGCGTCTCGCGCATTTCGAGATCCTGGGCCTCGTCAAAGATAATCGTCTGACGCCGGGCAAACTGCTTGCCGCGATAAAGGGCGAAATCCGCCTTCTCGTAGATCTTGCGGGCGTCCTCCGCCATGGAAGGGAAATGAGCAAAACCGATCGTTCCCCCGATCCGGAGACGCAGTGGCGAAAGGTCATAGGGTCTGCTGATATCCGCGATCACGGAGCCGCCGAAGTCTTCTATTTGGCCAGCCTCGGCTGCACCGACAATCAGGATTGCGAATTCGTCGCCGCCTATGCGACCGATCTGGACGCCCTGCATCTCCCGACGTTCAAGTCGTTCCACGACCTCGCACAGAACCTGGTCACCGACGGCGTGGCCGTAGAGGTCATTGATCGACTTGAAACCGTCGAGATCCAGGATCCCGATCCAGAACGGGGTCTTGTCTTCCACCAGAGCTTCGATCCTGGAAAAAATCGAGCGCCGATTGGCAATGCCTGTGAGACTGTCCCGAGATGCCAACTGGTCGGCCAGAAGGCGGGCGTCAATCTGGCGCATGATCGCCTTGCGCAAAAGGCTCGCCATTCCAAAGGCTGCAAACGACGTCGCAAGGCCGATGAAGACAAACTGGTTGGCGACCTCCGGCGAGGCCTGCGACGAGAACCAGAACAGACTGCCGATCGAGAGGATGACGCTCGCGAGCGTCGCCCTCAAAGTGACGCCCGTGGTCGAGAAGACCACCGCCATCAAGACGAAGTAGATGAGCTTCTGCTCTTCGAAATGCAGCAGCATGTAAGCCAGCACGTTCGAATACATCAGAAGATTGGTGAGGAAGCCTACGGCTTCCAGCCGCGGGAGCGAGGTCTTTCCAGCAGGCAGCAATACCCAGCGGAAGACCGTGTAAAGCACAGCTGTCAGCAGGCTGATCCCGGCCAAAATCACCAGGTCGCTACCGCTCTCGTCGCGCCAGTGCAGCCAGGTGACCAGGTAATAATAGGCTGCGCCGGGCAGAAGAAAGCCGCGCACGATCGGCCGGTAGGCATCGGCCATTGCCCGTCTGCGGGTGACACTGGACCACAACAGGTACTGGCGTTTCAGAGTTCCGCCGAGTGCGGCGAAGGGCCGAGAATATGATCCGGCTCGTTGTTGGGAAGCGGCTGCCCCATCGGGTTTAGCCGCATCTTGTGGCACACGCATTCATATTGTCCCCGAAGCGCTTCCGAGCACTCTAGGAAACATTCATTTAGAATAGCTGAATAGCTTGATTGCAATGCAAGGCATACTATTGCGGCGTCGGATCATCACCCGACTTGCATGGACCGAGGGCCGGTCACCCGGCCCTCAGCACAGCAGAGAAACGGCTCAAACTGCGACCAGCTCGTCCGGTGCGAATTCGTAAGCGGTCGAGCAGAACTCACAGGTCACGGTGATCTTGCCATCTTCCGAACTGGCCTCGATCTCTTCGGCTGAGAAGCCCTGAAGGACGCCCTTGAGCCTGTCGCGGGAGCAGCTGCAACGATCATAGACAGCCTGCGGATCGTAGGCGCGCACACCCCGCTCGTGGAAGAGACGGAAGAGCAGACGCTCGATGCCTACCTGCGGATCGGTCAGCTCGTCGGCATCGATCGTATCGACCAGCATCCGGGCCTCTTCCCAGGCGTCATCGCCGTGCAGATCGGCATCGCGATCGTCACCATCGCCGCCGTGCAAATCCGGCTGGCGCATGCGCTCCGGAGCCTCGGGCAGGAACTGGGCGATCAGGCCGCCTGCGCGCCAGGTGCGGCGCGGCTTGCCCTCGGCATCGCGGTCGAAGAGCTCGGCAGCCCCTAGGCGCACGCGCGTCGGGATCTGTTCCGACTGGCGGAAGTAGACACTGGCAATGTCTTCGAGCGACGTCCCGTCGAGCGGTACGATTCCCTGGTAAGGCTGCATGAAGGAGCCCTGGTCGATGGTGAAGGCCAGCACGCCCTCGCCCAGAAGCTCTTCCGGCGAGGCACGGCCGGCGGCGACGGCGTCAGCCACGGCCTGCTCGTCGAAACGGGCATAGGCGCGCACGTTTTCCGGCGTGGAGAAGTCGGCGACAAGCAGGTCGACGGGGCCGTTGCCCTTGGTTTGAACCGTGAACTTGCCTTCGAACTTCAGCGAGGTGCCGATCAGCACGGTCAATACAATGGCTTCTGCCAGAAGCCGCGCCACAGGCGCCGGATAGGCGTGGCGTTCGAGGATGGTGTTGATCAGCGGTCCGAGCTGGACGGCGCGGCCGCGGACGTCGAGGCCCTCCACCTGAAAAGGAACCACGCGATCATCGCCGGCGAAACCGAATTCGCCGAGTTCTACTTGTCTCGTCGACATGAATGTACTCCCGGCACATAAAGCGCCATATGCTGGGCCCGAGCGGCCCGATCAGAAAGGGCACAGATGGGATCACCTGCGCGAAACGTCAAGTCGCCCGACAGGCGGCCCAAAATCCGATCTCAGATGGCGCCGAGGCACCAGGCGAGGATCGACTTTTGCGCGTGCAGACGGTTCTCCGCCTCGTCGAAGACCACCGACTGCGCGCCGTCGATCACCTCGTCGGTCACTTCTTCGCCGCGATGAGCCGGCAGGCAATGCAGGAACAGCGCCTCATCCTTGGCCTTTTTCATCAGATCGGCATTGACCTGGAAAGGCTGGAAGACGTTGTGGCCGCGCGCCTTGTGCTCCTGGTTCATCGAGACCCAGGTATCGGTGATCACCGCGTCCGCGCCGGCGACTGCCCGATCGGCATCATGGCAGAGCATGATGTCGCCGCCATTGTTGCGTGCCCAGTTCAGGATCTTGTCGTCCGGCTCGGAACCGAGCGGCACGGCCATGTTCATGCGATAGCCGAAGCGGGCCGCTCCCTCGACCAGGGAATGCAGAACGTTGTTGCCATCACCGGTCCAGGCGAGCGTCTTGCCGGCGACGGAGCCGCGATGCTCCTCGATCGTCATGATGTCGGCCATGATCTGGCAGGGATGCGTCATATCCGTCAGCGCATTGATGACCGGCACCGTCGCATGCTCTGCCATTTCCAAGAGACGCGCATGGTCGGTGGTCCGGATCATGATCGCATCGACGTAGCGTGACAGGACCTTCGCCGTATCACCGATGGTTTCCGCACGGCCGAGCTGCATCTCGGTTCCCGACAGGAACAGTGTTTCGCCGCCCAGCTGGCGCATGCCGACATCGAAGGAAACGCGGGTGCGGGTGGAAGGCTTCTCAAAGATCATGGCGAGCATCTTGCCGGCCAGCGGCTTGTCGGCCGTGCCGGCCTTGGTTGCCTGCTTGCGGGTCTTCGCGTCTTCGAGAATGCCGCGCAGGTCCTCTGCCGTGACTGCGGAGAGATCGAGAAAATGCTTCGGAGATGCCATGAATGGGTCCTGTGTTAGGCTGACGCGGCGACTGCGGCCTTGGCGCGGATATGCTCTGCGGCGTGTTCTATGCGGGCCAAGCCGTCACGCGCTTCCTCTGCCGTCACGGTCAGCGGCGGCAGGAGCCGGATGACATTGTCGCCGGCGGGAACGCCAAGCAGGTGCTCGTCGCGCATCGCCATCAGCAGTTCGGTATTCGGAACCTTGGCCTTGATGCCGAGCATCAGGCCTTCGCCGCGGACTTCCTCGATCACATCGGGGAAGCGGTCCTGCAGCGACGCAAGGCCCTGGCGGAAGACAAGTGCCGTATCGCGCACGTTTTCAAGGAAGCCGTCGCCGAGAACAACGTCGAGAACGGCATTGCCAACGGCCATGGCCAGGGGATTGCCGCCATAGGTGGAGCCATGGGTGCCGGGCTTCATGCCATAGGCAGCTTCCTCGGTTGCCAGGCAGGCGCCGAGCGGGAAGCCACCACCGATACCCTTGGCGACCGCCATCAGGTCCGGCGTGATGCCAGCCCATTCATGGGCGAAGAGCTTGCCCGTACGGCCAACGCCGCACTGAACTTCGTCGAGGATGAGCAGCAGGCCATGCTCGTCGCAGAGATCACGCAAGGCACGCAGCATCTCGACCGGGATCGGACGGATACCGCCCTCCCCCTGCACCGGCTCGACCAAGATCGCAGCCGTCGCATCCGAAATCGCCGCCTTTACCGCTTCAAGGTCTCCGAAGGGGACCTGGTCGAAGCCGGGCGCCTTGGGGCCGAAGCCTTCGAGATACTTCTCCTGGCCGCCAGCTGCGATCGTCGCGATTGTGCGGCCATGGAAGGCGCCTTCCATCGTGATGATGTGGAACTTCTCCGGATGCCCCTTGGCAAAGTGATAGCGACGGGCCGTCTTGATCGCACATTCCAGGGCTTCCGCACCGGAGTTGGTGAAGAAGACGCGATCGGCAAAGGTCACGTCGGTCAGACGCTTGGCCAGCGCTTCCTGACCCGGCACTTCATAGAGGTTCGAGAGGTGCCAGACCTTGTCGGCCTGATCCTTCAAGGCACCGACGACATGGGGATGGCCATGACCGACGGAGGTGACGGCAACGCCCGCTGCAAAATCGAGATAGCGATCGCCGGTCTCGGTCACGAGCCAGACGCCCTCGCCTCGCTCGAAACGCAGCGGCGCCCGATTGTAGGTCTGGTAGAGCGGCGTAGCTTCGGCCATGGCTGTCACGATCCTTCTCGACGATCCGTCACAAGGGACGGTGCGGCCTGCAGGAGGCCCAAGAAAAATTAAAAATGCCGCCTCGCGGCGGCGCCGGCACTATCGGCATTTCACCCTGCGATGTCAACGAATTCCGAAGGAATCGCATGAGTAGGCGCGGATTTGGACCACTCGCGCCAAGAGCGTGCGCGACAAGATTCCACCTGTTGCATACTTGACTCACTCGGGAAGCAAGTTGGGGAAAACCGGAAAATCGATTCCAGATGATTCCCGCGACTCTTGTCACGGAGTCAGCGTGCCACTAGGTTAAATTTCATTAATAGATTGCATGCGGCGGAAGTGCTCACCGACAGTATCGAGGCGGTTTTGTTTCGGATTCATCCGAAGCAACGGTGACGGATTCTGCCATGACAGACGCAAGCGGCGGAGAGAAACGGCATGAACGTGCAATGGAGTGATGAGCGAGTCGAAAGACTGAAACGGCTGTGGGCCGAAGGCCTCAGCGCAAGCCAGATTGCAGCACAGCTCGGTGGCGTGAGCCGAAATGCGGTCATCGGCAAGGTGCACCGACTGAACCTTCCGGGCCGCGCCAAGGCCGGCGGCAGCTCGTCTGCAGCCCGCCCGGCGAAGCGTCCGGCCCAGACGCAGCGTCCTGCGGCCCTGCAGAACCGTCCAGCGGCAACTCCGACCACGCGGACCGTGGCGCGTGCAGCCGGGGCAACCCTCCTGAAGGAAGAGGTCGAGATCGAGGTCTACGAGGAAGTCGAAGTTCGCCGTCCGCTGAACGTGGTCGTGCCGATTTCGCGCCGCCTGGCCCTGACGGAACTGACCGAGCGCACCTGCAAGTGGCCGATCGGCGACCCGATGAAGGACGACTTTCACTTCTGCGGCTGCGAAATCGCTGACAGCGCGCCCTACTGCACCTATCACGCGAAGCTCGCCTATCAGCCGGTGAGCGAGCGTCGCAAGGCAGCACGCTGATAGCAACGGCATCGCATACTGAACGGGCCCTTCGGGGCCCGTCTTCGTTTCGCCTCCCGGTCATGAAAAAGCGCCGCAACGGATAATCCGCGCGGCGCTTCGCAATTCTTGGCGTTAAGCCTTTCACGCTTCCATGGAATAGCCCGCTCCGCGAACGGTGCGGATCACATCCTGCATGTTGGAGAAGTTCAGAGCCTTGCGCAGGCGACCGACATGCACGTCGACGGTGCGTTCATCGACATAGATGTCATGGCCCCATACACCATCGAGAAGCTGTGACCGTGAAAAGACGCGGCCGGGCGAGGCCATCAGGAACTCCAGCAGCCTGAACTCCGTCGGTCCAAGGCGGACCTCGCGACTCTTGCGATGGACGCGATGGGTCTCGCGATCAAGTTCGATATCGCCACAGCGCAGGACGCTGGAGAGGACTTCAGGCTTGGCTCGACGCAGCATGGCCTTGACGCGGGCCATCAGCTCCGGGGTCGAGAAGGGCTTGACGACATAGTCGTCGGCACCTGTTGCCAAACCGCGCACGCGCTCGCTTTCCTCGCCCCGCGCCGTCAGCATGATGATCGGAAGGCGCTCGGTCTCGGGGCGAACGCGAAGCCGGCGGCAAAGCTCAATGCCGGACACGCCAGGCAGCATCCAGTCGAGGATCAGGAGATCCGGGACCCGCTCCTGAAGGCGGATTTCCGCCTCGTCTCCGCGAAGGATGGTCTCGACTTCATACCCTTCGGCTTCGAGGTTATAGCGCAAGAGGACCGACAGGGCCTCTTCGTCTTCCACCACGGTAATCTTCGGCTGCATGAAACTCCGACCTCGCTAACCCAAGTTACTCGGTGATCGCGCCAACGGAAGCCGTCTGATCTTCCTTGGGGCGTTCACCTTCCGGCTGCGCGCCGGTGGTCATGTAGTAGATCGTCTCGGCGATATTCGTCGCATGGTCGCCGATGCGTTCGATGTTCTTGGCGCAGAACAGGAGATGCGTGCAGCTCGTGATGTTGCGCGGATCTTCCATCATGTAGGTCAGGAGTTCGCGGAACAGCGATGTGTAGATCGCATCAATCTCCTCGTCGCGGTCACGGATGGACTTCGCCTTCTCGGCCGAGCGTGTCGTATAGACGTCGAGCACTTCCTTGAGCTGGGCCAGTGCCAGATCCGACAGGTGCTCAAGGCCGCGCGCGAGCTTGCGGGGAACGCCTGTCGCCTGGATGGCAACGACGCGCTTCGAGTTGCTCTTGCCGAGATCGCCGACGCGCTCAAGGTCGGCGGCAATGCGCAGCGCGCCGATGATTTCGCGAAGGTCAGAGGCAACCGGCTGGCGCTTGGCAATCGTCACGACAGCCTTGTCACCGATCTCACGCTCCATGGCATCCATGAGAACATCGTCGGAAATGACCTTCTGGGCGAGTGCGGCGTCGGAATTGACCAGTGCACGCACGCTTTCGGCGACCATCTGTTCCGCCAGACCGCCCATTTCGGAGATGCGGCGCATCAGGAACTTCAGTTCCTCGTCGAAGGCCGAGTAGATGTGTGTGGAGCCCATTTGAAACGTCCTTGAAATTGAGTTCGACCTTGGATGACGTCAGGGCTCAGCCGAAGCGGCCCATGATGTAGTCCTGGGTGCGCTGGTCATCCGGGTTGGTGAACATCTTGTCGGTGTCGTTCTCCTCGACTAGGTTGCCGAGGTGGAACATGGCGGTGCGCTGGGAGACGCGAGCAGCCTGCTGCATCGAGTGGGTCACGATGACGATAGTGAAGTTCTCGCGCAACTCGTGGATCAGTTCCTCGACTTTTGCGGTCGCGATCGGGTCGAGAGCCGAGCAGGGCTCGTCCATCAGGATAACTTCCGGGCTGACGGCAACGGCGCGCGCGATGCAAAGACGCTGCTGCTGGCCACCGGAAAGACCGGTTCCCGGGGATTCGAGGCGATCCTTCACTTCGTTCCAGAGGCCGGCTTTCTGCAAGGCCGTCGAGACGATCTCGTCGAGCTCGGACTTGTTGCGCGCCAGACCATGGATGCGCGGGCCATAGGCGACGTTCTCGTAGATCGACTTTGGAAACGGGTTCGGCTTCTGGAAGACCATGCCAACCTTGGCACGCAGCTGCACCGGATCGACCTTGGCATCATAGATGTTTTCGCTGTCGATCTGGATCAGACCCTCGACGCGGCAGCTCGCAATCGTATCGTTCATGCGGTTGATGCAGCGCAGGAAGGTCGACTTGCCGCAGCCCGACGGGCCGATGAAAGCGGTGACGGAGCGCGGGCGGATGTCGATGTTCACGTCCTTGATGGCGTGCTTGTCCCCGTAAAAGACCTGCACGTTACGGGCGGTAATCTTGGCTTCAGTCATTGTCGGCGCTTTCGTCGTGGTCATTTTGGTCGCGAGATTGTTCATCATCTTGGAGCTCCTTACCAGCGACGCTCAAAGCGGCGGCGAAGAATGATTGCGAGCAGGTTCATCATGATCAGGAACACCAGGAGCACGATGATGGCGCCGGATGCACGCTCTACGAAAGCCGGGTCACCGCGCTGAGTCCAGTTGTAGACCTGAACCGGAAGGGCGGATGCGGGCTCGAAGAAGCCGTCCGGGGGGCCGGCCGGGTATTCGCGGACAAAGGCCACCATGCCGATCAGGAGCAGGGGAGCGGTTTCGCCGAGGGCACGTGCGAGGCCGATGATGGCACCGGTCAGGATGCCCGGCATGGCAAGCGGCAGCACGTGGTGGAAGATCGACTGCATCTTGGAGGCACCCACACCAAGAGCCGCGTCGCGGATCGAGGGCGGTACGGCCTTCAGCGCCGAACGGGTGGCGATGATGATTGTCGGAAGCGTCATCAGCGTCAGCACCAGACCACCGACGATGGGCGCTGATTGCGGCAAGCCGACGAAGTTGATCAGCACGGCCAGGCCAAGGATACCGAAGACGATCGAGGGTACGGCGGCAAGGTTGGCGATGTTGACCTCGATGAGATCGGTGAACCAGTTCTGCGGCGCGAATTCCTCGAGATAGATCGAGGCGGCGACGCCGAGCGGCAGCGACAGCAGCAGAACAATCAGCATCATGTAGGCCGAGCCGATGATGGCGACGCCCAGGCCTGCGGCTTCCGGACGGGTGTCGGAGGCGTCCGGAGCGGTGAAGAAGCCCCAGTTGAACTTGGTGACGAGGATGCCAGCATCCTTCAGCTTATCCGCGAGAACGAGCTGTTCGGGCGACACATTCCGGTCGAGCTTGGCGCTCTCCATCGTCACGCGGCCCTTGTAGTAGCCGTCGATACGACCACCAGCGAGGAAGTCGAAGGAATGGGTCTCGCCGATAACAGAGGGGTCCGCGAGCACGAAGCGGCGCAGGTCGGACGGCGATTCCTTGGAAATGAGTTCTGCAGCCGCCTTGGGCGTGAGGCCCTGGCCTGCAAGACCCTTCTCCTCAAGCTTCTTTGCCATCGCCTGCTCGATGAGGGGCGCGTAGCCGAAGGTCGTAACCTTGGAGATTTCGGCCAGATCACGGTTGCCCGATTTGTCGAGCTTTGCCGGGTCGAGGTAGATGTCGAGCGTGATGTAGGTCTGCTGGAAAGAAGAGATACCGTTCGACAGGATAGAGGCCAGCAAGCCGATCAGGGCGACGATCCCGAAGGTCACGGCGGCCTTGCCGAGCATCCGGAAGCGTACTTCTGCCTTGTTGCGACGGCGCGTACGCTCGTCGACGGCCAGAATGGATTTCTTCTCTACGGGCATGGGAGCTCCGATAGCGGTCATGTCGGTCATTCGTACTGCTCCCGGTACTTGCGGACGATGTAGAGGGCGATGACGTTCAGGCACAGCGTGATCACGAACAGCGTCAGACCAAGCGCAAAGGCGACGAGGGTCTCTGGGCTCGCGAACTCCGTATCACCGGTCAGCTGGCTGACGATCTTGACCGTCACGGTGGTCATCGCCTCGAATGGGTTGAGGTCCAGCTTGGCGGCAGCGCCCGCGCCGAGGACGACGATCATGGTCTCCCCGATCGCGCGGCTCGCGGCAAGCAAGATGGCGCCGACGATACCCGGCAAAGCAGCCGGCAGGACGACCTGCTTGATGGTTTCGGACTGCGTTGAGCCCAGTGCATAGGAACCATCACGAAGGGCCTGCGGCACGGCGTTGATGATGTCGTCAGACAGCGAGGAAACGAAGGGGATGATCATCACGCCCATGACGAGGCCTGCGGTCAGAACCGAGGAGGACGAGGTGCCAAGTCCGAGCGGCTGAGCGAAATAGTCCCGCAGGAAAGGGCCGACGGTGACGAGCGCGAAGAGACCGTAGACGATCGTCGGGATACCGGCGAGAACCTCGATCGCCGGCTTGACGATGCTGCGGGTCTTCGGACCGGCATACTCCGACAGGAAGACTGCAATCATCAGACCGATCGGCACGGCGACGATCAGCGAAATGATCGACACATAGAAGGTACCCCAGATCAGCGGGATGATGCCCAGATCGGAGCCTCCGTGGAATTGCGGGTTCCAGACGGTCGAGAAGAAGAAGTCGCTCGCCGGGTACATGGTGAAGAAGACATAGGTCTCGAAGACCAGCGAGCCCACGATGCCGACCGTGGTCAGGATCGCAACCAGCGACGCGATGAGCAGCATCGTCTTGACGAAGCTCTCGCTCATATTGCGGGCACGGAGCTCCGGATTGATGCGGACATAGGCGAACGGCAGGGCTGCCAGGGAGAGCGCAAGGACGGCAATCGTCATCAGAAGATGGCCGAAGTCTGACTGCTCACGATAGGCCTTTGCCGCCTCGAAGACTGCGGCCGGCACTTCGGCTCCGAGCGCGATCCCCACTTCAGCAAGGCGGGCGCGGATATTGTCTGCGTCCAGGGCTTCGAGGTTCACGTCCGTACCGGTCGCGGCAATGTGAGCCTCGACAACCTGCAGACCATCGGCGATCCGGCGCACATCGGCCATCACAAGGCTACGGGCACTGCCCTCAGCGATGCTACTTTCCGGGATCATGCCGCTCACGCGGCTTTCGATGATCGGCGGCTGAATGAGCAGCCACAAACCGAGAAGGATGAGTGCCGGGACGGCGGTCGACAAGGCGATGATCTGACCGTAGTAGCCCGGAAGCGAGTGCAGCTTCCTGCCGCTAGACGCCGAAACCAGAATAGCCTGCCGGCGTCCCAGAACAAAGCCGAGTGCCGCAAGCGCTATGATACAAAGGATAATGATGCTCGCGTCCATGTTACCCGCCATTTCCCCAGCAAGAAAGACCGGCGGCACAGGGGTGCCGCCGGCCGATGCATCAGATTAGTTGAGCGGCGCCATCGGCGTGCGGGCCTTGACGGAAGCCTGCGTCTTGGCAAGTTCCGGATCGGAAACGAGGCCGTAAGCAGCAAGCGGGCCATCCGGGCCGGCCATTTCGTCAGAAACGAAGAACTCTACGTATTCCTGGAGACCCGGGATGACGTCGAGGTGGGCGTTCTTGACGTAGAAGTACAGCGGACGCGAGACCGGGTATTCGCCCTTGGCGATTGCCTCGACCGTGGGAACAACGCCGTTCATGGTGGCGACGCGCAGCTTGTCGGTGTTGTTCTGGTAGAAGGACAGACCGAATACGCCGATGCCGTTCTTGTTGGCGTCAACGCGAGCGAGCGTCTCGGTGTAGTCGCCGTCGATATCAACGGAAACACCATCTGTGCGCAGCGCCATGCAGCCGTCTTCAGCCTTGTCCTCGTCGCCACCGGCGGCGGTCTTCAGGGCTTCGAAAGCGCCATTTTCTTCGCAGCCAGCAATGATGACCTTGGTGTCGAAGACTTCGCGGGTGCCGTGCTTGGTGCCCGGGATGAAGGCGAGGATCGGCTGGGCCGGAAGGTCAGCGCGGATCTCGTTCCAGTTCTTGTAGGGATTGTCGACCAGCTGGCCGTCCTTCAGAACCTTGGCAGCAAGGGCATTGTGCCAGTCAGCCGGGGTGAAGGCGAATTCAGGACCAGCGATGTCGGAAGCGAAGACGATGCCGTCGTAACCGATGCGAACTTCCTGAATGTCGTTCACGCCGTTGGTCTTGCAAAGCTCGATGTCCGACTTGCTGATGCGCGAAGAGGAGTTTGCGATGTCGATGGTGTTTTCGCCCACGCCTTCGCAGAGCTTCTTGCGGCCGGCGCCCGAACCGCCGGACTCAACAACCGGGGTCGGAAATTCGAAGTTTTCGCCGAAGGCTTCGGCAACGATTGCAGCATAGGGCAGAACGGTGGAGGAACCAGCGATCTGGATCTGGTCGCGGGCTACGGCAGCGCCGGCGAAGGCCACGGAGGCCGCCAAGGCAGCTACGGAAAGTTTCAGAGCGTTCATGATCATCTCCCGGAATGGGCTTGTGTGTCTTTGCGGCCGTTGCGCATCTCCCGAGCAGCGGCGACTGCGTTCTTAGCGGCTCAAGGCCCACGCTTTTATGTCAGTTCAATGAAACATTTGTGACAACTATTTTTCATATATTTCAACATCTTGACTGACATGCGCCAGCGAAGATGCTAGTTTTATGTCAAAAACGTACGGTAAAGACGCTTCCTTCACCGAGATCGGACTTCACGATCAGGCGCGCGCGGTGGCGTGTCAGGATGTGCTTGACGATGGCGAGGCCGAGGCCGGTCCCCTTCTTGGAGCGGCTGTCTTCGACATTGACTCGGTAGAAACGCTCCGTGAGACGTGGAACATGTTCGGCGGGGATGCCCGGGCCATGGTCCCTGACACTGACTTCCGTCGCGCCACCGACATCTTGGCGCAGGGTCACCTCGACGACCTTTCCATCCTGCCCGTATTTACAGGCGTTCTCGATCAGGTTCTCGAAAACCTCAACCAGCTCATCGCGTTCACCCATGACCTCGATCCTTTCTTCGGGCAGATCGAGGCGGATTTCGACGCCGAGCTCAGCGGCCAGCGGAGCAAGGCTGTCTCGGACATGGCCCAGGATGGGACCCAGTTCCACCTTCCGATCCGGCGGCACATGGGCCTTCAGCTCAAGGCGCGAGAGCGACAGGAGATCATCCACCAGGCGGCTCATCCGGTTTGCCTGATCGAGCATGATCGCCAGGAATCGATCTTTCGCCTTGGCGTCATCGCGGGCAGGACCCTGCATGGTCTCGATAAACCCACGCAACGAGGCGAGCGGCGTGCGCAGTTCGTGGCTGGCATTGGCGACGAAGTCGCTGCGCATGCGGTCCAGGCGCCGCAGTTCGGAGATATCCCGGAAGGAGAGCAGAAAATAGGTTTGTCCCGGCGTCTCCTGCGGATCGACCTGCGCGACGCGGACGATATAGACCCGCTCGGACGGATGGCGTTCGGAATGTTCGATCTGGTTGGGCGCGCCGGTTTCCGTGGTTTCCCGGATCATGTCGAGGATCCCCGGGGAGCGCCAGCGGGTCGAGACATGCAGCCCACTCAACAGAGTGCCGAAGACACGTTCGGCCGACTGGTTCTGCGCGATCATTTCCGCTTCCGGATTGAGCACGAAAATCGGCATGTCGACGCCATCAAGTGAAGCAAGGATCAGCGGCAGCGGATCGGCAGGCGGCGGCGCGGAAACGGCGAGCGGTGGCGCGGCATCAGGGGTATCGTTTTCCGGCAGTTGACGAAAGACCACGAGCAGGAAAAGCAGGATAAAGAGGATGACGGCAAAGCCGGTCGCTGCACCCGTCGCCCAGGCACTCAAGGCAAGCAGAGCGGCCGCCAGGATATAGACCCAGGCAGACAGCAGCCGTCGGAGATCGTTGCGCCAGCCCTCACCGCTATCGTCCTGCATGCCTGCGCACTCTCCGCCGTCTGATCATTCCAAGCCTGATAGGCCTGATTCATGACAGAAGTTACACCGGTCTGCCATTGCTTCCCCCGCCTTTCCCCGCATGGATGAACAGATGGCCGGTGGAACCGACATGCTTGAACTTCATTTCGGCTTGGTCTCAAGTAGAACAATAGAAAGCGGCCATATCCCAGGGAGACGAAGATGGATGCGCAGACGGAAAGCAGGGCGGTGACATTGACGGTCGGCGGCACCGAAAGGATCTTCGACATCGATCTGCCCAATCTGCCGGACTGGATCGAAGACAATGCGCTCAAGTCCGGCGGCTTTCCCTATGACAAGAAGCTCTCGCAAAAGGATTACGAGCAGGAGCTCACCCTGCTGCAGATCGAGCTGGTGAAAGTTCAGTTCTGGATGCAGAAGACCGGCGAGCGGGTCATGGCGCTCTTCGAGGGCCGCGATGCGGCTGGCAAGGGTGGCGCGATCCACGCGACTCTCTCCTATATGAATCCACGTTCGGCGCGCGTCGTGGCCCTGACCAAGCCAACGGAAACCGAGCGCGGGCAGTGGTACTTCCAGCGCTATGTGTCACACTTCCCGACGGCCGGCGAATTCGTTCTCTTCGACCGCTCCTGGTATAACCGCGCCGGCGTCGAGCCGGTCATGGGTTTCTGCACGCCGGACCAGTATGAGAGCTTCCTCGAACAGGTGCCTCGCTTCGAGAAGCTCATCGACCGGGAAGGCATCCGCTTCTTCAAGTTCTGGCTGGACACGGGGCAGGAAATGCAGCTCAAGCGCTTTCACGATCGCCGGCACGATCCCCTGAAGTGCTGGAAGCTCTCGCCCATGGATATCGCCGCCCTGCACAAGTGGGACGACTACACGAAGAAGCGCGACCGGATGCTGAAGGAGACCCATACCGATCGGGCGCCCTGGACCGTGCTGCATGCCAATGACAAGCGCCGTGCGCGGCTGAACCTCATCCGCCACATGCTGATGTCGCTCGACTATGAGGGCAAGGATCTCGAAAAGATCGGCAAACTCGACAAGAAGATCATCGGCAGCGGACCGGACTTCCTGAAGTGACGCCGGCGCGGGCGCTGCCGAGCGTCCGCACCTATCCGCCCACCACGGTCACTGGCCGGGCAGAACTCGAACCGCATAGAGGTTCACACCGCGCCCGCTTCCTGCGAGATCGGCGTTGATCAAGAGACGACCTGGGGTCGATGGTGCCATGCCGTTCTCGAAGGATACGCGGAACAGGGCATCAAGCTTTTGCGGATTGACCGTGAAGCGGTGACGCGGGCAAGCGCCCATGCGCGGAAAATCGCATTCGACAGAAATCTGGACCGGCTTGTCATCCATCGACTGCACGGTCAGCGCGATCGTCGAGGTTCGACCCGCCATTTCGCGCAGGACGTCTGTTGGTACGGTCACCTCAACCGAACCCGCCGCATCGCCGCTGCGCGAGATGATCTGGGCCGCGCTGCCGTCGCTTGCGGTCACGATATCGACAAGAGCATTGGCGCGCGGTCGAAGCGCCGAGACCTGCTGCGGCTCGAAGACTTCGATCCAGTCGTCGGAGAACCCGCCGCGCGCATCGAGCGCCTGCGGGCCGGCAGGTGCAGCCGGCGCAGCCGCCTCCGGGGCTCCGGTAAAGTCTTCGGATTCGGTCCGCGGCGGAGGATTGGGCACGGAAGTGTCGCGCTCGGCCGCCGTGAGCAGCAGCCCAGAAGAATAGACCCACCATGCGCCGATCCCGAGCGTCGCCAGGAAGATCGACGTGATCAGCAGCCGCGCGATCAGACCTCGACGGCGGCGCGGCGACTTCTGTGGACGTTCCGACCGCATATCGGGCATCGGCCCTTCGTCATCGGCATGGGCGTCAACAGGTGCTCTCGGTGCGGGATCGATTTGCGGCTCGAAGGAAGGCTCGCGCTGGGCCGATGGCGATGCCACCGGCGGATCGACGCTGGCAAATCCTGGTTCGACGCGCCCGGTTCGCCGATCGGGCGACGCGGATATCGGCGGTTCTGGAACAGGCCGCGGTGCAGGCGCAACGGGCGGTGCCATGGGTGGGGCTGCGGGTTCTGGCTGCACTTCGAGGCGCGCGCGCTCTTCCAGCTCGATTGAATGGATGAGCGCCTCCAGGCGGCGGCGCTGGTAATTTACGGCTTCAGGGTCGTCGATGTTCTGCTTGCGCAGCCCGGTTTCAAGCGCCTGACGGGCGGACTGATAGACGCGCGCGCGGGCCTCCGCGTTTGCACGGTCAGCGCGCTCCAGGGCGTTCCTGATGGCTGTTTCCAATCCACTCATTGGCCGCCATACTCCTTCGGGGGTCGCCCCAGCCATTCTGCAATCATAGTAACGATTCGGTAAACGCTCGATTTTTTCAGCACAAGCCCGGAAAACTGCTATGAGGCCGAATAAACACAGGAATGAGGCCGCATGATCTGCCTGCCAGCGGATGACGACCGCTGCGGCACCGGCATGGCAAAGACCCGCTTTCCTCGCGGGTTGCGATCTGCTATTTGACGTTTGCGTAAACGTAAACTTCATGGGAGGTGAAGTGATGGCCCTGCCGTCGATCCTGAAAGACAATCTGAGGCTCCCCGTCGTCGCCTCGCCGCTCTTCATCATATCGCATCCGAAGCTCACGCTCGCCCAGTGCAAGGCCGGCATCGTCGGAGCCTTCCCGGCGCTGAATGCACGCCCCGAGGCACAACTCGACGAGTGGCTGGCCGAGATCACCGAAGAGCTCGCCTCTCACAATGCGAAAAACCCGGATCGCCCTGCTGCTCCCTTTGCCGTCAACCAGATCGTGCACATGTCGAACAAGCGGCTCGAGCACGACCTGATGATGTGCGTGAAATACAAGGTGCCGATCGTCATCTCTTCACTGGGTGCCGTGCCGGAAGTGAATGCCGCCGTGCATTCCTATGGCGGCATCGTGCTGCATGACGTGATCAACAACCGCCACGCCAATTCGGCGATCCGCAAGGGTGCGGACGGGCTGATCGCCGTTGCCACCGGCGCAGGCGGCCATGCCGGTACCTTGTCGCCCTTCGCGCTCGTTCAGGAAATCCGTGAATGGTTCGACGGGCCGCTGCTGCTCGCAGGTGCGATTGCCAATGGCGGCGCGGTCCTGGCTGCCCAGGCCATGGGTGCCGACATGGCCTATATCGGCTCGCCGTTTATCGCGACAGAAGAGGCGCGCGCCTCCGACGAATACAAGCAGGCCATTGTCGATGCCCATGCCAATGACATTGTCTATTCCAACTATTTCACCGGCATCCACGGCAATTACCTGAAGCCGTCGATCGTCGCTGCCGGCATGGATCCCGACAATCTGCCTGTCGCTGATCCCTCGAAGATGGATTTCGACAAGGCGACAACCGGCGCCAAGGCCTGGAAGGACATCTGGGGCTGCGGCCAGGGTATCGGGGCCGTCAAGGCCGTCGAGCCGGTTGCCGCTGTCGTCGATCGGCTGGAGCGAGAATATATAGGCGCAAAAAAGGCGATTTGCGGCTGAGACTGCCGCTGCTAGCGTCCCCGCAACTCTGATTTGCGGGGACCCCACCATGCGCCTGACCTTCCTGAGCCTAACCCTTGCTGCCCTTGTCGGCGGCACACTTTCGACGACGACCGCCGAAGGCGCGGACAAAGACTTCCAATCCTGGCAGGTGCTCTGCCGCCAGACACTGGCCTGCACCATGCGGCAGTTCCGTTCGGGCGAGGGGATCAGTCAGTTCGAATTGCAAAGGAGTGGCGGACCGGATGCCCCGGTCTCCCTGGTCGTCTATACCGGCGGGTCGTCGCTTGAGGAAAAAAGCGGCGACTACGGTGCAACGCTCTCCATCGATGGCAGCCAGCCGATCGTTATCCCCGCCGCAGACATCGTGTCCGAGCCCGGCGGCTGGGCCGTTCGCCTGTCTGGCGATTTCATCGGCAACGGCTTCATCGAGACACTCAAGAACGGCTCGGCGCTCAAGGTGATCATCACGCGCGGCGATGCATCGAGCCAGGGGGAAATCTCGCTTGCCGGCGCAGCCGCCAGCCTGCTCTTCATCGATGAACAGCAAAAGCGCATCGGCCATACGGACGCCCTGGTCTCCGTCGGCGACAAGGCACCCAACCCGGCGCCACCGGCCTATGACATCACGCGTTTCAGCGACTTTCCGGAGCGGCTGAGAGCACGCTTTGTCGAGGGCGGCGAATGCGCCGAGACAGAAGAGAGCATGCTGGATGGCAATGCAATCGCCCATAAACTCGCGGACGAACAGACGCTCTATGTGACGCCCTGCGGCCTGGGCGGCGCCTATAACATGGCCTATGCTGTCTTCCTCGACAGCTATGGCACTGTCAGCACGCTCGGCTTTCCGACCATGCTGAATGGATCACCGAGCGCGGCGACCTTAGCCTTCAACCTGGGCTATGACTTCGAAACAAAGACCTTCTCGGCGTTCTTCAAGGGACGCGGCATCGGCGATTGCGGGACCAGCAGCGAATGGAAGCTGGAGGAAGGCTTCACCGGCCCGCAGCTCGTTCTCGTCCGGGAAGAGTACAGAGACTGCCCGGACCAGGAGGACGCAACCTCCTCCATGGAACCCGCCGACTGGCCGAAGACCTGGCCGCTCAAGTAAGGCCGAAGCTTGCCAGGCGGCCGCGGATTTTTTCCTCGGCCGCCGAAATCCGTCTTGAAATCAGCAGGCAATCCCTGTATCAGCCCCTCACCAATCGCGGCGGGTTCAACCCGACCAGCGCGGGCCGCTTTAGCTCAGTCGGTAGAGCACATCATTCGTAATGATGGGGTCACGTGTTCGAGTCACGTAAGCGGCACCATTTCTTTTAAAATCAAAGGCTTAGATTGCTGTTCGCACGGATGGGACATTTCGTGAGGACATTCTTGTGCGCAATCCAACATATTTGGCCCGTACGAAAACCGGCGTGTTCTATCTGCGCTGGCCTCTACCGAGGCAGTTGCACCCTCTCAGTAAGATTACGTTTCTGAAGCTCTCTCTATGCACACGAGAGCCCAAAACAGCGTTGATGATCGCAAGGGTTCTGGTGCAAAAAGGGGACCAGCTTAACCGCCAGGGGATCGCGCTAAACATGCGCTATGAGGACGTCCGATCAGTACTGACACAGCACTTTAAACAGATGCTTGAAAGGGAAAAGGCCCGCATCGCTTCGGAGGGCCGCCTGAACCAATCCCAGCAAATAGAATATCAGAACCGGCTGAAGGACACGCAGAACGCTATCGAACAAGGCGGAGAATGGCTGGGGGAAACTGATGACCAAACGCTGATTGAAGCATTCATGAAAAAACATCAGCTCAGTTTCAATGCCAAAAGTCAGCAATACGGGTGGCTACAACGTGACCTGAAGCTTGCCTACCGCAGCTACATAAAGAGCGTACTGGAATATGACAGCAGCCTGGATGATTTCGACCTGCAGACAAACACGCCTGTCATTGATCATGTCTCTGTCGTTTCTCCAACGTGTAAACCTCTCGGCCAAGCGGTGATCACGCTTGAGGACGTGATTGACCGCTTCCTACGCGACCGCAACTCAGGAAATGTTTGGGCCGAACGAACGAAAATGACCTGAGCCCCTGAACTTCCTCCAGAATTTGGTAGAGTCCGTCACATCAAGGAGACGGACGGATGAAGCGTTCACGGTTCACGGAAGAACAGATCATCGGGATATTGAAGGAGCAGGAGGCGGGCGCGAAGACGGTTGATGTCTGCCGCAAGCACGGCATCTCGGATGCAACCTTCTACAAATACAAGGCGAAGTATGGCGGCATGGATGTGTCCGATGCCCGCAAGCTGAAGGCGCTCGAGGATGAGAATGCCAAACTGAAGAAGCTGCTCGCCGAGGCCATGCTGGACAATGCGATCCTGAAGGATGTCGCTGCAAAAAAATGGTGACGCCCGATGTGAAGCGGAATGCGGTGGCTCACGTCTGTGCGCAGCATGGAGTGAGCCAGCGTCGGGCGTGCGAGGTTCTATCGTTTGATCGGTCGAGCATGCGATATCGCAGCGTGCGGCCTGACGATGCAGCCATTCGGGAGGCGATGAAGAAGGTGGCATCCGAGCGTCGCCGCTTCGGATATCGCCGTATCCACGTCATGCTCGACCGGCAGGGGATCGTCATGAGCCTGAAGAAGCTTCGGCGTCTCTATCGGGAGGAGAAGCTGACAGTGCGCAAGCGCGGCGGTCGAAAGCGGGCCTTGGGGACAAGGCGTCCCCTGGCTCTACCGTCGCGCCCCAACGAGCGCTGGAGCCTGGACTTCGTCAGCGATGCCTTCACCGACGGTCGCCGCTTCCGCGTTCTGGCTGTCGTCGATGACTTCACCCGCGAATGCCTGTGCCTGGTCGCCGACACATCCCTGTCGGGCGCTCGGCTTGGCCGCGAGCTGGACACCCTTATCGTCAGGCGGGGGAAGCCGAAGACGATCGTCTCGGACAACGGCACGGAGATGACCAGCATGGCCATCCTCAAATGGTGTCAGGAGACCAAGGTCGAATGGCACTACATCGCCCCAGGCAAGCCGATGCAGAACGGCTTCGTTGAAAGCTTCAATGGCAGCTTCCGTGACGAATGCCTCAACGAGACGCTGTTCTCGTCGCTCAACCAAGCCCGCGCTGCCATCACCGCATGGAAGGAGGATTACAACAGAAACAGACCGCACTCGTCGCTGGGCAACATCACACCCAGAGAGTTCGCAATGAAAATGGCTATGGAAAAACAGGCCGCATAAGGCCAGATTAAAAACCCAAGACTCTCCCGAAAAATGGAGGGAAGTCGGGTCTCAGGTCA
>LFEF01024121.1_pt1 | contig 28430 bp, 31 predicted proteins | sample 619371 | NCBI WGS metagenome assembly LFEF01 (sample SAMN03014291, study PRJNA259931) | freshwater metagenome | biome: lake; feature: waterbloom | place: China: Taihu Lake | collected 2006-08 | depth 0 m m
GGGTGTGGGGTGTGGGGTGTGGGGAACGCCGGAGATGGGAGCGCCGGAGAATAAATAAAAGCAATCTCCTGAATACTGACTCGGAGAATACTGACTCGGAGAATACTGACTCCCGACTCGGAGAATACTGATCACTGATTACTGATTACTGATCACTGATCACTGATTACTGATTACTGATCACTGATCACTGATTCAAGCCTGACGGCAGCTGATGTATTTTTTTCATTAAAGATGAGGCTAATCTCTGCCATCTTAGGGCATACTGTGAGTGTAGCGAAGCACTATATTATTCAGGTTGCTTTCCCACTCCTTCCCTAGCTGAATCTCTATCTTGGAGAAGCCATAGTCATGATCGAAATGAAAGTCGCTGGAATTGCCCTAGACGCTATCACTCGCAGTCCCATTGTACTGCTGAAGGATGGTTCCGAGCGTCGCGCCCTACCTATCTACATCGGACAAGATCAGGCTAAGGCCATTATGACCGTCCTCGAACAACAAAAACCCCCTCGTCCTCTCACCCACGATTTGATCGTTAATATTTTTAAAGCTTGGGACATGGATTTAGAAAAGATTATCATCCATTCTCTCCAAGATAATACTTTTTATGCTGTTCTCTGTCTCCAGCGCGGCGAAGTCAAAAAAGAAATCGATTGTCGTCCCAGTGATGCGATCGCTATTGCCCTGCGTACCAACAGTCCTGTCTGGGTAATGGAAGAAGTGATCGCTTCCGCTTCTATCCCTGTCGATCGTGACGCGGATGAGCAGGAACGTCAAGCTTTTCGCAATTTCGTCTCCAATCTTAGCCCCTCAGACCTAATCCAACGTCGCGGTGATTTTAGTGATCAGTGAAAATTCAGGAGATAGGAGTCAGGAGATAGGAGTCAGGAGATAGGAGTCAGGAGATAGGAGTCAGGAGATAGGAGTCAGTAGTCAGGAGATAGGAGATAGGAGTCAGTAGTCAGGAGATTATTTTTATTTATTCTCCGGATCTCCCATCTCCGGCGCTCCCCACACCCCACACCCATCACCCCATCACCCCATCCCCCAATACCTTCTAACTGGTAACTGATAACAAGGGCCGAATCTAAGACCTAATTGGTTAAGCTAAAAGCTTTGATGTGCTTAGTTTCTAACCTTCTTTTTAGGTAGGAGAATTGTCAGATTCTGTCTTTTGCCTCTTGCCTGTTGCCTCTTGCCTTCAAAAGCTTCTAACTGATAACTGATAACTGAATCAATGCGTTATCGACGATTTGGCCGTACTAATTGGCAATTTTCGCTGTTTTCCCTGGGGACAATGCGCTGTTTGTCCTCAGAGTCGGTGTTTACTGCAACAGTTGATCGCGCCTTAGAATTGGGGATTAATCACCTAGAAACGGCCAGAGGTTACGGTAATAGCGAAGTTTTTCTCGGTCGCTACCTGCAGCGTCAAGGGGTGCGGGAGCGGGTTTATCTGACCACGAAATTGGTTCCCACTCCCGATCGCCAAACTATGGAAAAAGCGATCGCCGAATCCCTAGAACGATTACAATTAAATTACCTCGATTGTCTAGCAATTCACGGTATTAACACCCGCGAGCATTTAAACTGGATTAAAGACCCGCAAGGCTGCATGAAAGCCGTTTTTATGGCCCAAGAGGCTGGAAAAATCGGTCATATTGGCTTTTCTACCCATGCACCCCTAGAAATTATTCTGGAGACGATCAATACAGATTTCTTCGCTTTTGTCAATATCCATTACTATTTTTTTTGGCAAAGACAGCAACCGGCGATCGCTTTAGCCAGAGCAAAGGACATGGGTGTGTTTATTATTTCCCCTGCTGATAAGGGAGGTGGTCTCCACAGACCTCCTAAGAAGCTAGAGGAATTATGCGCCCCTTTTTCACCCCTAGAGCTAAATTATCGCTTTTTATTGAGCGATCCGCGCATTACTACCCTCAGCGTCGGGGCAGCGATACCAGAGGAATTAGAGGCAATTATCAACGTATGCGAAGGAGATCAGCCCCTAGATGCGGCAGAAATTGCCGTTTTTAAACGTTTAGAGGCACATTTAACCGATAAATTGGCTACAGATTTATGTAGCCAATGTTATCAATGTTTACCCTGTCCCGAAAATATTAATATCCCTGAAGTGTTGAGACTGCGGAATCTGGCAGTAGCTTACGAAATGACCGATTTTGGCCAGTATCGCTATCGAATGCTGGAAAATGCCGGTCACTGGTTCCCCGGACGCAAGGCGAATAATTGTACTGAATGCGGCGATTGTTTACCTCGCTGCCCGGAAAAATTGCCGATTCCCCGGCTGCTATTTGATACACACGAACTACTTAAGGGACCAGCGCAACGGAGATTGTGGTCATCTTAGGACGAAACTGGGAAAAATTTTTTTTGGGGATCGTCAAAGTGTAAAAACTATCTTAAGATTAACAGGTAAGAGAATTAACTTTCTTGAATTTAAAGAGACAAAAAACAAGAAATAGATTAAGGAGTAAAGGATATGGCACTCGTCCCCATGCGGTTATTGTTGGATCACGCGGCTGAGAACGGATATGGCATCCCCGCTTTTAACGTAAATAATATGGAGCAGATCCAAGCGATCATGCAAGCGGCGGCAGCCACCGACAGCCCCGTTATCCTACAAGCTTCTCGCGGTGCGCGCAAATATGCAGGGGAAAACTTCCTGCGTCACCTGATCACCGCCGCGGTGGAAACCTATCCTCATATCCCCATCGTGATGCACCAAGATCACGGTAATGAACCCGCCACCTGCTACTCGGCGATCCGTAACGGTTTCACCAGCGTCATGATGGATGGTTCCTTAGAAGCGGATGCTAAAACTCCCGCCACCTACGAGTACAACGTTAACGTTACTGCTGAAGTAGTAAAAGTTGCCCACTCGATCGGTGCTAGTGTGGAAGGAGAACTCGGTTGTTTAGGTTCCTTAGAAACCGGTAAAGGAGAAGCGGAAGATGGCCACGGTTTTGAGGGAGAATTAGATCACTCGATGCTGTTAACCGATCCCGATGAAGCGGTGGATTTCGTCGAAAGAACCCAAGTAGATGCTTTAGCAGTAGCTATTGGTACTAGCCACGGCGCTTACAAATTTACCCGCAAACCCACCGGCGAAATTCTCGCTATTAGCCGCATTGAAGAAATTCACAGCCGCTTACCCAATACTCACTTGGTCATGCACGGTTCTTCCTCAGTTCCTGAAGATCTCCTCGAATTAATCAACCAATTCGGTGGCGCTATCCCTGAAACCTACGGTGTTCCCGTGGAAGAAATCCAAAAAGGCATCAAGAGTGGTGTGCGTAAAATCAATATCGACACCGACTGCCGTTTAGCAATTACCGCCGCAGTTCGGGAAGCACTATTCAGCAACCCGAAAGAGTTTGATCCCCGTTTCTTCCTGAAACCCTCGATCACCTATATGCAGAAAGTTTGTGCTGATCGCTATCAACAATTTGGTACCGCCGGTAACGCCAGCAAAATCAAACAAATGTCCCTCGATGACTACGCAGCCAAATATGCTAAAGGGCAATTAACCCAAGTCAGCAAAAAAGTTGTGGCTGTCTAGTGGCTGAACAATTAAGCGATCGCTTAATAGCGCCGATCTAGTAGAATTTTTTGGGGTAGTTAACCATAACTACCCTCTTTTTTATGGGAATGCCTTCAAGGGAAAGAGTTACCAGATAAGAATCGATTTCAGAGAAAAGACTATACTGAGAATAATCAGCAGATCAGCACTGGATTTATAAGAGAAGCAAGATGAGAAAAAAATCGTTGTGGGTGGGATTATTGGTGGGATTTTGGTTTTGTCTGACTTGGATGGCATGGACACCCACAGCAGCCGCCTTTAGCGAAGAACAAAAATTACTACTACAATCTTGGCGATTAGTCAACCAATCCTATTATGATGACACCTTTAATCATCAAAACTGGTGGCAGGTGCGGGAACAATTCATCAAAAAACCCCTCAACGATCGGACGGCGGCCTATAATGCGATCGAACAGATGTTAGCCACTCTCGATGAACCTTTTACCCGTCTCTTGCGACCGGATCAATACCATAACCTACAAATTAGCACCACGGGGGAATTATCGGGGGTAGGACTGCAAATTAATATCAATCCCGACAATGGTTACTTAGAAGTGGTTGCCCCCCTTGCCGGTTCTCCTGCTGAGGCTGCTGGTTTGACTAGCCACGATCGCATTTTGTTTATTGATGGCATCGATACCACTACTTTAACTCTCGATGCAGCGGCGGCCAAAATGCGTGGGACCCCCGGAACAGAAGTTTCCTTAGTGATTCTTCCCGATCAAAAAAGTCAACCAAAAACCCTATCTTTAACCCGTCAACGCATTTCTTTAAGTCCAGTGGTAGCGGTTTTGGATAAAAATTCTAGTTCCTTGCCCATCGGTTATGTGCGCTTAAATCAATTTAGTGCTAACGCTGCCAAAGAAGTCTCGGAAGCAGTGACGAACCTACAAAAACAAGGAGCCAAGGGTTATATTTTAGATCTAAGAAATAACCCCGGTGGTTTACTGCAAGCGGGTATAGAAATCGCTCGGATGTGGATTAATCAGGGAACGATTGTTTATACGGTTAATCGTGAGGGAATTGCCGATAGTTTTGCCGCTTCTGGCAATGCTTTAACCGACTCGCCTTTAGTGGTTTTAGTCAATCAGGGAACCGCCAGCGCCAGCGAGATTTTAGCTGGAGCATTACAGGACAATCAACGAGGGGTTTTAGTGGGAGAAAAGACTTTCGGTAAGGGATTAATTCAGTCCCTATTCGAGTTACCCGATGGGGCAGGATTAGCGATTACCGTGGCGAAATATGAAACTCCCGGCCACCATGATATTCATAAGTTAGGAATTATGCCCGATCAAGTGGTGGCACAGGAACCGATCACATATCAGGAAATCGGCACCGAAAAAGATAGTCAATACCAAACGGCGATTCAGTTTTTAAACCAGAAGACCATTTTAGCCAAAGCTTCCTAAGTGGGGTTTTCAGTTATCAGTTACCAGTTATCAGTTACCAGTTATCAGATGCGAGTTTTCAGGATTCTTCGTTACTTGGTATAGTTCGATCGGGTGGCATAAATCGACTAAATCCTTATCTGGCAAGAGACTTAATTGATTAGTTCGTTAGAGTGGGAAAACAATTGACAAAGATCGCATCAATGTCTTTATATATAAGGGTTTTATCCCTTATAGCCCTGTTTATTGCCTAACACAAACAAAAAGAACCGTTTTCAGTTTACTGTTTACTGGACGGCTACGCCGTGCCTTTGGCAACACTGAAAAAACTTCCCCACTTCCCCACACCCGACGGCATAGATCGAACAAATTAGCCATTTTTTCCATCAATATCTAATTAAGATGGAAACCTGTTTGATTTTAAGAGAATGCTAACATCGATTAGAATTTTCCCAGTCCGGGCCTTTCAGTCTTGCAACCTTGACTCATCCTTGATTTTACTGCCATGCAGAGATATATTCGATCGCCCCTAGCCTTAACCCTGAGCATCAGCCTCTTAGCTAATTTTTTAACCGCTTGTAATAATGCCCAAACCCCCGATAACACTGCCTCTAGTCCCACCACCACTACCCCCGGTGATCAAGGCTTAAAATTAGGGGCTTTACTGCCCATTACCGGAGATTTAGCCGCTATTGGTCAAAATATGCCCGAAGCAGCCGCCCTAGCGGTGGAGACTATCAATGCCTGTGGTGGAGTCAATGGCAAACCCGTCACCCTCGTGAAAGAAGATGACCAAACCGAACCCGCTGCGGGTGCTTCAGCGATGACCAAACTAGCGGAGGTGGATAAAGTAGCCGGTGTGATCGGTTCCTTTGCCAGTAGCGTCTCAGGAGCAGCCGTCGATGTGGCGGTGAGAAATACAGTTATGTTAGTCTCTCCGGGTAGCACCAGTCCTGTATTTACTGACAGGGCGAAAAAAGGCGATTTTAAAGGTTTTTGGGCGCGGACGGCTCCCCCAGACACCTACCAAGCTCAAGCTTTAGCGGCCCTAGCTAAGAAAAAGGGTTTTCAAAATGTGGGAACCGTCGTGATCAATAACGATTACGGAGTCGGATTTGAACGGGAATTCGTGAGCGCTTTCGATAAATTAGGCGGCACTATCACTAATAAGCAAAATCCCGTCCGTTATGACCCGAAAGCTGCCACTCTCGATAGTGAAGCGGCGGCTGCCTTCGCTAACCAACCGGATGCTGTAGCGGCAGTCCTTTACGCTGAAACGGGCAGTTTATTACTACAAGCGGCCTATAAACAGGGATTGACCAAAGGAGTTACCGTCCTCCTCACCGATGGGGTTTATTCGGAAGATTTCACCCAACAGGTGGGGAAAGGAACCGATGGTAAGTCAATTATTGCTGGCGCCCTAGGCACGGTCCCTGGGGCCGACGGTCAAGCTTTAAGCGCTTTTACGACTCTCTGGAAAGAAAAAACCGGCAAGGATGTCACCGCTTTTGTTCCCCATACTTGGGATGCGGCGATTTTATTGATGTTAGCAGCCGAGGCGGCTAAATCTAACACAGGTGAAGGGATTCAAAGCAAGATTCGTGAGGTGGCTAACGGTCCGGGGACGGAAGTAACCGATGCTTGTCAAGCCATGGAAATGATTCGCAAAGGCGAGGATATTAACTATCAGGGGGCCAGTGGCAATGTGGATATCGATGAAAATGGCGATGTGGTCGGTAGTTACGATGTCTGGACTGTTAAGGATGACGGCACTCTCAAGGTTATTGATAAGGTGACACCCAATCAGTAATTAGTGATCAGTGATCAGTAATCAATAATCAGGAGGCAAAAGGCAAAAGGCAGGAGGCAGGAGGCAAAAGGCAGCTTTATTCTCCCCACACCCCCGCTCCTCTCTCCCCTCAACACCCACGAAGTCCGTTGACAGCAGCACACTTTGTGCTTTTTGTCAAAAAAACTTTTTTTTTGCAACAAAACTACACAAAAAAAAGATCATCGTTGTGGGTGAAATTGACTCATTTACCTGTCTTAATTAGGATTACCTTCTAGCTGTGGTAAGGGTTTCAAGCGTTGCTGTCCAAAAAAGCACAGAAAAACCGATTATGAAATTCAGTAAAATCGCTGTAACCATTGTAACATCGTTGTTAAATAAAAATATTTCTCAATTAATTTTTAAGAATTTGTAAATATTGCGGAATGTTAATTTAAATATTCTCAAGTTTCTGGAGTCAATAAATAATTTTTGCTTATAGCTTTTCCGATCAAGATCCTGTCTTTTAGACAAAAAATCTCTCCCTAAAGAGGAGAGAAGTCAAAAAAGCACGAATAACAATGGGGGGAGGCGGTTTTTATAGGTCGCCACCACGAAAAGCTAGTAGGAAAATGACAAAGGGGCCAGCTAACATGATTAGCGCCACGAAGGTGAGTTGAAAAATGGGTTCTAAATTGAGAGCCGCAAATAATTCCATGATGTCTCCTAACCTGTCTACAATGATTTTAAGGGCTAATCTGGTCAAAACCATTGTCTATCATACAGGGGATGATTCGCCGGTTTTCCTGATTCGATACAAAAATACATAAAGTTTTGTTGCAATTCTGAATTTTCCCGCTTTCCTATTTCCTTCCCACTAGGGGCAATCTCAATGTTCAACTCTCTGGCCACATCTCCCGACTCGTTAACCCAGATTTATACTGGTTTTCAGGCACTCTCTGACCCCCTGCGACTGCAAATTCTGCAACTGTTGCGACATCAGGAATTATGCGTCTGTGAACTGCGCGACCATCTCGATATCGCCCAATCTAAACTATCTTTTCACCTAAAAACGCTAAAAGAAGCCAATTTAGTCCGTAGTCGTCAAGAGGGTCGTTGGATCTACTACAGCCTGAATCTATCTCAATTTCTTCTCCTAGAAGAATATCTATCGGAATATCGTCGTTTTGCCGCCCTCGTCCCCGCTCGTTTCTGTGAGGAAAATCAGTAACCAATCAAGATTTTTAGAAATATTAAAGCTTTATAAATGGCTTTTACCCTTGACATATCAACTTTTTTTGAAATAATAAAGATGGGTTGCCCAATCTCCCATTATTCCCTTTCCACCTTTGTGCGATGACTAATCAAATCAATCCTAAAGCCGCCAAAGCTGGTGGTAGCCTTAGTGTTTTTGAAAAATATCTTACCCTTTGGGTTATTTTCTGTATTTTGGCGGGAATTGCCCTCGGTCGGTTATTTCCGGACGTAGCGCAGACTTTAGATGCCATGAGTATCTATAACGTTTCTATTCCGATCGCCATCTGTCTTTTCTTCATGATGTATCCGATCATGGTTAAGATCGACTTTTCTCAGGCTCTTCGGGCTGCCCGTACTCCCAAACCAGTTATTTTAACTTTAGTGGTTAATTGGCTGATCAAACCCTTTACCATGGTGGCGCTGGCTCAATTTTTTCTCGGCTGGCTGTTTCTGCCTTGGTTGAGTCAAACGGAGATTATCCGAGGACAGACGGTAAGTTTAGCTAGTTCCTACACTGCTGGAGCTATTTTACTAGGAATTGCACCCTGTACGGCCATGGTCTTGATGTGGGGCTATCTTTCTTACAGTAACCAGGGTCATACCCTAATTATGGTAGCAGTCAATTCCCTAGCGATGCTTTTTCTCTACGCTCCTCTAGGTAAATGGTTACTGGCGGCTAATAATTTTGTAGTCCCTTGGCAGACCATTGTTTTTTCTGTGTTAATCTACGTTGGTTTACCGCTTATTGCTGGTATCTATAGCCGTCACTGGATTTTTAAACATAAAGGACGGGCCTGGTTTGAATCGCGTTTTCTTCACTATCTCAGTCCTGTGGCAATCACTGCCTTATTGTTAACCTTAATCCTCCTCTTTGCTTTCAAAGGCGATTTAATCGTCAGTAATCCCCTGCATATTTTCCTGATTGCTATTCCCCTCTTTATTCAAACTAATCTGATTTTTTTTCTTAGTTATGTGGCCGCTCTCAAACTCAATTTAGTTTACGAAGATGCCGCTCCCGCTGCTTTAATTGGTGCTAGTAATCATTTTGAGGTAGCGATCGCCACTGCGGTGATGTTATTCGGATTGAATTCGGGGGCTGCTTTAGCGACAGTAGTGGGGGTATTGATTGAAGTACCTGTGATGTTAATGTTGGTAGAATTCTGTAAAAAAACCGCCTTTTGGTTTCCCAGAGATCCAGAAAAAGCCACCCTTCTCGATCCTCGTTGCTTGAGTTCTTATAAATAATTATTCACCATGATCCAATCGACTCACAAACCGAGAATTCTTTTTCTGTATGGTTCTTTGCGGGAACGTTCCTACAGTCGTTTATTAGCAGAAGAAGCGGCCAGAATTATCACTGAATTTGGGGCAGAAGTGCGCTTTTTTGATCCCCGTGAATTGCCGATTTATGGCAGTGTTCCCGATACTCATGCCAAGGTGCAAGAATTACGAGAATTAAGTCAATGGTCCGAGGGTCAAGTCTGGTCCTCTCCCGAACTTCACGGCAATATTAGCGGCATCATCAAAAACCAAATTGATTGGATTCCCTTAAGTATTGGTGCGGTTAGACCTACCCAAGGCCGCACCTTAGCAGTCATGCAAGTAAGCGGAGGTTCCCAATCTTTTAACGCGGTTAATACTTTGCGAATTCTTGGTCGTTGGATGCGAATGTTTACTATTCCTAATCAATCTTCTGTGGCTAAAGCTTATCAGGAGTTTCACGAGGATGGCACGATGAAAGATTCCCCCTATCGAGATCGGGTTATTGATGTGATGGAGGAACTTTATAAGTTTACCATTCTCCTGCGGGATCAGGTAGATTATCTGACAGATCGCTATAGTGAAAGGAAGGAAAAATCCGCCCAAGAAATAGCCACAATTGCCCATAAAGCTATTAATTAAATCAATTTCTAGGAGTTAAAATCATGAAAAAAGTCATGTTTGCCTGTAGAAAAAATTCCTGTCGTTCCCAAATCGCCGAAGGTTTCGCTAAAACTTTGGGCGCGGGTAAAATTGCCGTCACAAGTTCCGGATTAGAAGCGGCCAAAGTTCACCCCGGAGCAATCGAAGTTATGGGGGAAATTGGTATCGATATTACTGACCAAACTTCCAAATCAATTAGGGATTTTAATCCTGAAGATTACGATGCCGTTATCTCCCTATGTGGTTGCGGTGTCAATCTGCCGGAAGGATGGATTTTACAGGAAATTTTCGAGGATTGGTTAATTGATGATCCCGATGGTCAACCTATCGAAACTTTTCGCCGAGTTCGCGATGAAATTAAGGCTAAAGTTGTCGGATTAATCGAGCAGTTAAGTAGGTAGTTGTTAAAAGTTTTCAGATCCCCACCTTATCAAGGAGTTTGGGTAGGGTTGATTCATGAATCAACCCTACTATGAATCAACCCTACTATGAATCAACCCTACTATGAATCAACCCTGCTATGAATCAACCCTACTATGAATCAACCCTAGGAGGGGCAGCGGAGATCAGAGGCAAAATCTATCTTTAATTTAATTATAACTACTTACTTAAGTTAACTTTCCCCAAAAAATTTTCGGCTCTCTTGTCGTTTGTGTGATAGATTTTAGCGATCGAATCTGTCTTCCTCTCTGTGTCCTTTGTGCCTTTGTGGTTTATCCAACCCAGCTAAACCAAGAGGGTCTTTTTTCTAGCTTATCCCTTCGGTGAGAAAAATAATAAGGGGAACCACAGTTGATGAAGAATATCTTCATTAATCCGACGCACGGCTAACCATTCCAACATATTGGAACGATGGCAGGTGGCCACAGCGATCGCACTGATATCATCTTCTTCTGCTGCCGTCAAAACTTCTAATACAGGTGTTCCTTGTCGCACTTCGCTCTGTACTTGCAAACCGAGTTTTTCTAGTCGCACTTGCACCGATTCTAATTCCCGACGGGCATCATTTAAACGAGATTCGGTGACACCGGGATCGCGACTGATATTTTCCACTACCCGGACGAGGAGGCATTGCTCAAAAGACCCAGGGGCGCGGGTTTGAGCGTATTTTTCCATCTGTTCAATTAGATAAATCGCGTCGGGACTGCCATCGTAGGGAATTAATAAATGTTTCCAGAGATGCTGACAGCGCAGGGCTAATTCATCGTGAGTATAAACTGATAATAATTGCGGTCGGAAAATCAGCAGCGGAATATCGGTAATACCTGCGATCGCTAAACTGGTACTACCGAATAATTTTTCTTGGACAGCGCCGCGCCGGGGATTTCCCATCAAAATCACGTCGATAGAATGATGGGCGAGGATTTCCCGCACGGCATCCACGGGACGACGGTTAGAGATTTCGACAATAACTGTCATACCGTCGGGAATATTTGCTAAAGCTGGGGATAATTTTTCTTTGGCCGCGTCAATTTTTGCTTGATCTACGGCAGCTAGGGTGGGTTGTTCCCAAACCGGAATACTGTGGAGGAAGATAACTTGTTTTAAGCCGCTCAGGGCTAAGTGTGGCACACAATGGACAAGACGATGGAGACCATCGAAAAGATCTGTACAGATCAAAGCGCGCTCGAACATAAATTAACCCCTAGCAATTCGGTTATTCTTCCCTAAGAATAGCTAAAAAGGTGAAGAAATGCGCCCCGCATCCCTAGCTCGTTTCCGCAGAAACCCAGCCGGAGAAAGAGGTCGCCCGCAGGGGTGAAATGAGTTACTGGGGGGCCCAGGGATTAGAATCTAGACCCCACTGGTGTTTGAGAAAAGCTTTGTACATATTTTCTCTGACCATCATTTGTTCGTAGAGCTTGATCAGGAAATCCTGCGCTTGCTCCTGACTCATTTTTTCTACCTGAGTCTGAAAAGAACGAATGTTGAACTGTTGTTCTAAGGAAAGTTCGATCGGTTGAGACATGGTGTTCCTCCTCGATGAAGACAGTGGTTGATAACAAGCGAGATGGGTGATTGGTATCACCTCTTTTCTTTAACTAATGTAACAAATACTTGACAAAGTGTCAATGTATCTGTAGAGAGGGTTTTGCTTTTTTCCTCCTGTTAGCTAGGATACCCCGCCGCCAAAAGCAAAGAAGCATATAATGATACATTTAGCAAGAGTTTTAATAAAATTTTGCTTACTGTGAACAAATACCTAAGTAGTTATACTTATTTTTTTCCATGGCAGCCCGGAGCGAGAGAAAATATTTGACAAATTGTGTAAACATTCTGTAATAATCGAAGAGAGTGACATAAATCGGGTAAGTTGAATGGTTAGCCCTGTTAACAGCTAAAAAACGTAACCCCTAGATTCCGTCCCTCTCGTTGAAATCGTTAAGGATAGTCGAAATTGACGGCCACAGCCGCTATCGTGCAGAAACTACAAGCTTATCGCTGGGAAAAATTCTCCCTAGCTCTGTTTGCCTTAAAAAAATCAGGATACAGGCACGGAATGTCGCACAAGTTTTTACATCAACCTATACTTGGAGGAATCCATCATGTCCGTTCGTCTATACGTTGGTAATTTGCCCAAAGAATCCGTAGAGCGCGAAAAATTACAGGCGCTTTTTGCCGATGAAGGGGATACGATCACTACTAAAGTCATCAAAGACCGCAAAACTGGCAAATGTCGCGGTTTTGCCTTCGTTACCGTCCCTAGCGATGAACTAGCCGACCAGTTTATCGAAAAATACAACGGTCAATCCTTCATGGAAAACCCGATCAAAATCGAGAAAGCTCTCCCCCGCAGCAAGGGAGGTAAAGAAGAAGGAGAAGAAGCAGAAGGGCCGGAGGCCAGCGTAGAAACCCCAGAAAAAGTCGAAAGACCAACTCCGAAACCGACGACGGCAGCACCGCGCAAATCCAGTGGCGGTGGTGGCGGCAAAAAACGCAAGGCTGAACGGGGTGGCAATAATGCCCCGAAAGTTACCAGCGATGGTGACGCTTTACAGCCAGATCCCCGTTGGGCCAATGAATTGGCTAAACTCAAGGAAATGTTAGCAGCTCAGGCCACTAACCCCTAATTCCATTGACAAGAGGGCAACGGATGACCGATAACTAAGAGGTTCAAAACATCGCTTTTAGGAGTGTGCATCATGACAGCAATCGATCCGGTCATTATCATGAAACAGGAGGTCGGTAAGGCCGCCGCTAATCTAGTTCAATCTAATTCAGTCGTGGGATTGGGAACTGGTTCAACGACGGCCTACGCGATCGAATATCTGGGCGCTAGACTGCAAAGCGGGGAAATCAGCAATATTGTCGGGGTTCCCACTTCTTTTCAAGCGCAAGTTTTGGCCAGGAAGTACGGAATTCCCCTCACTACCCTCGATGTCATCGTGAAGATGGATATCGCTATCGATGGGGCCGATGAGGTGGATCCCCAGAAAAACCTGATTAAAGGTGGCGGTGCTGCCCATACTCAGGAGAAAATTGTCGATAGTCTCGCCGATATTTTCGTCGTGGTAGTGGATGGCAATAAGCTGGTGGATAAGCTGGGATCGACTTTTCTTTTGCCGGTGGAAGTGTTACCCATGGCCATGACTCCGGTGATGCTGAAATTGGAGGCCCTCGGTGGTAAACCTTCCCTCCGCATGGGAGTGAAAAAAGCCGGCCCCGTGGTGACAGATCAAGGCAATTTAGTTATCGATGTTAAATTTGATAGTATCGATGATCCGGCTGATTTGGAAAGAACTATTAATAATATGCCGGGGGTTTTAGAAAATGGTTTATTTGTCGGGGTTGCTGATCTGATTCTCGTCGGTGAAATTATCGACGGTAAGCCGGTAGTGCGCGAGATTAGGTAGGCTTAATTATTCTTAATCTAATAATAAAACAGGCCCGCAGGCCTGTTTTATTCAGTAGTTAGGTGTTAAAAACTGTCAGACACCCCCCTTAATAAGCGTAGAGTTGATTGATAGTAGGGTTGATTGATAGTAGGGTTGATTGATAGTAGGGTTGATTGATAGTAGGGTTGATTGATAGTAGGGTTGATTGATAGTAGGGTTGATTGATAGTAGGGTTGATTGATAGTAGGGTTGATTGATAGTAGGGTTGATTGATAGTAGGGTTGATTGATAGTAGGGTTGATTCATGAATCAACCCTACTTAATAAGGGGGGATTGAGGGGGGATCGAATTATCGGTTTATACAGACAAAGAGCAAAATAAAGAGAGGCTATAGGCTAATAAAAAATATGCCCCTTTTTGACAGAAAATATCTGGGAAGATTGCAACCAACGGGACTCAAAAGAACTGAGATGAGTGGTGGTAATTAAAGTTTGAAAACGGTCTTCGATCGCATCTAATAATTGATTTTGTCGTTCGATATCTAATTCCGCTAAAACATCATCGAGGAGTAGTAGGGGAGGTTCCCCGATAATCTGCTCTAATAACTGTAATTCCGCTAATTTCAAGGCTAAAACTAAGGTTCTTTGTTGTCCTTGGGAACCGTAGGATTTAGCGGGGTTTTGGTTAATTAAAAAATCCACTTCATCCCGGTGCGGACCGACTACCGATGTCCCTAGTTGTTTCTCTGCCAAACGACGGGTTTCAATCTTATCTAAAAAAGCCCTTTGTACCCCATTGACATCATCTTCTACCCAAGGCACATTGGGAATATATTGTAATTCTAAAAGTTCGGTTTTTCCGCTAATACTTTCGTGCCATTTTTGGGCTAAAGGAATTAATCTTTGCAGGACTCTCGCCCTTCTTCTCGTTACTCTTGAACCGGTTTCTGCTAGTTGTAAATCCCAGAGTTTTAGTTGGGATAAATCTCCATAAACTTTCCCCTCTAATTCCTGTTTACGAATCTCTTTTAAGAGGGCATTCCTTTGTCGTAAAACCTGATTATATTGCTGTAAAATATGAACGTATAGGGGTTCTAATTGAATTAACAAAGTATCTAACCAATCTCGGCGAGCTTCCGGACCACCGCGCACTAAATCCAGATCGAGACTAGAAAATTGTACCGCATTAATCACGCCCAAAAAATCGAGATGACGGCGCAGGGGTTGACGGTCACGGATCACGGTGCGACGACCGGAAGAACGGAGAATTAAACTTAATTCTGATGCGCCATAAAGACGATTAACCCTAGCAAAAATTCTCGCCTCTGAGTCCGATTCTAGCACCAGATCCCGATCCTTGCTGACTCGATGGCTCTTGAGAGTCGCCAAAAGTTCGATCGCTTCTAGTAAATTGGATTTTCCCTGAGCATTATTGCCCAATAATATTGTTTTTTTGGACTCGAATTTTAGCAACTGTTCGGCATAATTTCTAAAACTGTGAAGGTGCAGGTGTTCTAGATACATTGCAAGTTGGGGGTTGGGGAATTATGAAGTGGGGTGTGGGGTGTGGGCTTCGGCCGTGAGCTCAGCGTTCGACAAAAGCTCACGCCGAGGTCCGAACGGGTGTGGGGTGTGGGGGAGTGGGGGAGTGGGGAGAAAACAGCTGATCACTGATAACTGATCACTGATCACTGATAATGGCAGCGGTTGAGGGTTAAGTGAATTTGGTATAATTCCCCTTGACAATCAATATTTTATAGTAGCTTTTGCTTTGAAAATTCCTTTTTTGCCTTTAAAACAGATTGAAAGTCTGTATAAGCTCGCTTTGATTGCTATACTCGCTTTTGATGCTTCTGTTTCCCTCGCAGGACAATTTCCCGATGGCAGAATATTTTTTGAGAGTTCTCCCACTCTGGTTAATTTCTTCGCTACTTTCCAATCCGTGCGTACTTGGGGGGCAAAATACTATCTTACCATCGCTCTACCGCCGTCCCTCGGGGCGCCCTTGGGCAAAGTAACCCTACAACAGCAGCCTAATATTCAAACTATTGCTTTTCTTCTCGATCAAACCTTTGCTTTTCTTGGCGATCGCAATCAGCGAGGCGAAAAATTAACCCTAAAATCCACTACCTTTGACCCCAAGACTAAGACGATCACGGTCATTTTTGATCCTCCTGTCCCCCCCGGTAATACCGTTTCCATCGGTCTGAAACCAGTACGAAATCCCGATTATGGTGGTGTCTATCAGTTTGGAATTACTGCTTATCCCCCCGGAGAGAATTCCCCCGGATTAGATCTAGGAGTCGGACGTTTAGCAATTTATGAGGCTGGCGATCGCTGGTAGGCTGTTCCGCGTCTAAAAACATCAAGGAGAACTTCCCACCTCACCCTTGAGATAACTGCCCTAACTTTCCTGTCTGAGTTTTAGAAAAATTTAACTTTATTCAATCCATGAACATCTGTTCAGATGTTATACTAAAGTCAGTAAAGAAGTTCAGAGGTAGTAGCCATGATCGCTGTCACCACCATGAAGTGTGCTTGTGAATCCTGTTTGTGTGTAGTATCGATCGCCGATGCCATCGAAAAAAACGATAAATACTACTGTTGCCAAGCTTGTGCCGATGGTCACGTTAACGAGAAAGGCTGTGGACACAAGGGCTGTGGTTGCGGTTAAATTTAGTTAGGGTTTGCTGAATAAATCTAAAAACCTTTCAGCAAACCCTAGTATTGGAAAGAAGGGGAAAAGTATCGGAATTGATAACCGATCGGGAAAAAACATGGCCATAGAGAAAATAGCACCGGTTTGTGGGGAATCCCATCACCAAGGGGGGAAATTCCAGCACTTGCAGGGATTAGAACTAGAAAAAGCCCAAAAAATGGCCGAATTTTTCAGCCTTTTGGGGGATGCCAACCGCCTAAGAATTCTATCGCTTTTAGCCAAACAGGAATTATGTGTTTGTGACTTAGCCGACGACTTAGGGATGAGTGAATCGGCCGTATCGCACCAGTTAAGAACCCTAAGAGCCTTAAGATTAGTTAAATACCAAAAACAGGGACGGAGAGTCTTTTATCGCCTTGCCGATCATCATGTTCTTGACCTTTATTATGCGGTCTCGGAACATTTAGAAGAGCCAGCGGACGAGGATTAAAACAGTCCCAAAGCGGGTAAAACAAACTGTAAAAGCAGAGAACCAATCCCCTGCACCATTTGGTCTAATTGAGCGTTGCCACCACCTTGTTCTCGCGGTTTTAGGGCGATTTCCATGCCTTTAATAAAATTCTCTGCTGCTTCGTAACCGGGGGTGTTACCTTGCTGTTGAAAGAGAGTCGAAGCCATTTGAGCGTCCTGGGCTGCTAGCGCATTTTGTCCCAGACGATAGTGAGCCATAGCCCGGGCCAGATAAGCTGGAGCATATTCCGAGTTAATTGTCAAGGCCTTATTAAAATTTTCTATAGCGGCGCTGGTGCGTCCCTGTTTTCCTTCCACCATTCCTAGACCGTAGAATAGTTCAGGAGTACCGGCACTACTGGGAATTCCCACCGCACCCTGCACGTATGCAGTATCTAGTTTGGTGTTGTCGAGGTTAGCATTATTGAGATAAGCACCTCTTAAATCCGCACCCGTCAAGATTGCCCCAGTTAGGTTCGCTCCAGTCAGATTAGCACCAAAAAGAGAGGCTCCAGTTAAATTTGCCCCACTCAGATCCGCCCCACTTAAATTAGCTTGACTAAGATTGGCCCCGACGAGATTGGCCCCATTTAATTTTGCCCCGACTAGATTCGATTGCACTAACCCCGAACCGCTCAGATCGCATTGGGGACATTTTCGGGTGGATAATAATTGCTGTAGGTGGTTTAAATCTTCCGTCTGACCAACTAGGGACAAGTTAAGGGGAAGACTGAGGGCGAGGGTTAGGGCGATCAATTTGTACATAGTTTAAAAATAACTCTATTTATTATTACTGATAATACCCATTCGATCGGGGCTAATCGCTGAACTAGATTTTGCTTGAGAAATCAGCCCTTGTCAACTAAAATAGAAGATTAGAGGCTCTTAACGTCAGAAGAAGCGACAAAATCGAGATTTGTTACCTTTTCAACAGCAAGTTTTTTAAAGGAATTTCCCTATTTCATAATGACTACTCTACACGGTAATTGGCTGATTGGTTCGCAAGATAGTGTTTTTTTTCTTTGGGGTGAACAGTGGCAAGGGAAGGAATTAAGTGAAACAAAGGAAAATCATCCTTTTTGTCTAGAATCGGGGCAATTAGCCCAATTTATCGAAAAATTTTTCCCTCAGCTTGACCGGTATTCTCCAGAATCAATCAAGCTCAGTCTGCCTAGTTATTCTCCCCCCAGGAAAAAATATTTTTTACCGCTCCTGTCGGGGCAAATTCTCGAACCCACAGCTAAATCCTTGTCTTGGCAACCATGGCAGGTATCGGGATTAACTTTTTCTGCGGGGATGATAGTGCGGTTATGGGAGAAATTACCCCTAGCTAAGGCCGAATTTATCGGCAATGATCTACGATTTTGGCTGTATTTGCACCGTTGGAGTTTAGATTTATTAGCAAGGGGGAAATTTTTAGCGGGAATAAATCAGGGTGAAAGTTGCTGGTATCCCCTGCTGGATAGTACCATCGATCGCACTCGTTTAGCTAAGTTTATCCAAACCATCCCCCCGGTTTGTCTTGCCTATCAAGAAAATAGCGAACCACAAACAATTATTCTCGATTGCTTGAAAAATATTGTCGATGCTCGTTTGCGACAAAAGATAGATAGTAGTGTTAACATTTCCCCCTCATTGATGGTGAAACCCTGGCTACAATCTTTAAGCGGTGATAGTCATGACATTGCTTTAGAAGCCAAGAATTTACAGCGTCTAGAAAATGCTTATAATAATTGGGTGTTTCCTATCCAAGAAAGTTTAGTTAATGGCAATAATCGCCAATTAATCGAGAATCAATACCGTGTCTGTTTATCTTTACAACCTCCCATTTTAGGAACAGTATGGAAACTCACCTATTATTTACAAGCGTTAGATGATCAAGAATTTCTCATTAGTGCCAAGTTGATTTGGTTAGAGGGCAAAGAAAGTTATCATAGTTATCAAAGAGTTGTCAATAATCCTCAGGAAATTCTCTTAAAAGGATTGGGATTAGCGGCGCGATTGTACGAACCGATTAGAATTAGTTTAGAGCAGAGACACCCAGAGGAATGTTCTCTTGATTCGATCGAAGTTTATCAGTTTATTCGCTCGATCGCTTGGCAATTGCAAGAGCAGGGATTAGGGGTAATTTTGCCAACGGGTTTAACTGCTGGTAGTCATGAACAAAGATTAGGAATTAAGATTGCTGCCAGTGTAACTCCCAAAAAAGGAGAAAGATTAAGTTTAACCAGTTTGTTAAACTTTCAGCTTAAATTAGTGGTAGGGGAACAGGAAATATCGAAAAAAGATTTTGATAAGTTATTAGAGAAAAAATCGCCAGTGGTGGAAGTGGGGGGCAAATGGTTAATCCTACAACCCAGCGATGTCAAAGCAGCTCAGGCAATTTTAAATAATACCATCGCTCCCCTTAATCTCTCGGTGGAAGATGCCCTGCGCTTGAGTTCAGGAGATAATAATCTAATTGCTAAACTGCCAGTAGTCAATTTCCAAGCGGAGGGAGCATTAAAGGAATTAATTGATAATTTAAATAACAATCAAGCTATTCAGTTAATCAACCCACCGCGGGAATTTCAGGGGGAATTACGTCCCTATCAAATCAAGGGAGTTAGTTGGTTAGCTTTCCTAGAAAAGTGGGGTTTAGGTGCTTGTTTAGCCGATGATATGGGTTTAGGAAAAACCCCGCAATTAATCGCTTTTTTACTAGCATTAAAAGAACAGGATATGTTAGTTAATCCTGTGTTAGTGGTGGCTCCCACTTCTGTGGTCAATAACTGGGAACATGAATTAAGAAAATTCGCTCCCACCCTGGCCGTTTTTGTGCATCATGGCGAAAAAAGATTAAAAGGTCAAGCTTTTGCTCAAGAGGTAAAAAATAAATCGGTTGTTATTACCAGTTATCCTTTAATCTATCGCGATCTGTCCAGTTTAGAAGCAGTACAATGGCAAGGTTTAGTTTTAGATGAAGCTCAAAATATTAAAAACTCTACGGCTAAACAATCCCAAGCAGTGCGAAAAATACCCGCAGGATTTCGGATTGCCTTAACGGGAACTCCCGTAGAAAATCGCCTGACAGAATTATGGTCAATTTTGGATTTTCTCAATCCCAATTTTTTAGGAACTCAAGCCTTTTTTCAGCGTCGTTTTGCCCTTCCCATTGAAAAATACGGCGATCAAGAATCCCTGCATAATTTGCGTTCCCTTGTCCGTCCCTTTATTTTACGGAGATTAAAAACCGATAAAAATATTATTGAAGATTTACCAGAAAAACAGGAAATGAATATTTTTTGTGGTTTATCGAAAGAACAGGGACAACTTTATCAACAATTAGTCGAGACAACCCTCCAGAAAATTGAAGAAACTCAAGGAATTCAGAAACATGGATTAATTTTAACCTTGCTAATGCAACTAAAACAAATTTGTAATCATCCCGCCCATTTTTTGAAAGAAAATAGTTTAGAAACCAGTCAAAGATCGGGAAAATTATTACGTTTAGAAGCCATGGTAGAGGAAGTGATAGCAGAAGGCGATCGAGCTTTAATTTTTACACAATTTGCCGAGTGGGGAAAACTCCTACAAACCCATCTCCAGAAAAAATTAGCCGAGGAAATATTATTTCTCTCCGGTTCTACTAAAGCAAAAGATCGGGTAGAAATGATCGAGCGCTTTCAAAATGATCCCCAAGGACCAAAGATTTTTATTCTCTCCCTCAAAGCGGGGGGAACAGGATTAAATTTAACCCGCGCTAATCACGTTTTTCATATCGATCGTTGGTGGAATCCTGCCGTAGAAAATCAGGCCACTGATCGCGCTTTCCGCATCGGACAAAAACGCAATGTTCAGGTACATAAATTCATCTGTACGGGAACTCTAGAGGAACGCATTAATGAGATGATCGAAAGCAAGAAACAATTAGCGGAACAAACCGTAGATGCTGGGGAAAATTGGTTAACAGAATTAGATACCGATCGCCTGCGAGATTTATTATTATTAGATCGATCGGCAATTATTGATGAAGAAGAAACCGATTAGAAGCGAACCACCTGATAAACCGTAGAACCATTCTCAAACAGGGGCCGATAGTAAATACCGCTGCAATTGTAATAAAGTGTATTGTCAGCCGTGATTGTGGTACAGCCGTCGGGAAGATAGGTGACAATCGCACCGATTGGAGGGGCCACCACCGTGTAGGAACTACCGCTAGGCTGAAGATAGATGCCGTCCGAGTAAATGTAGGAAGTGGAACCCACATAGACGGTATTGTAGTAGGGGGGGAGAGTAGCGAGCGCTGAACCGATGACTAAGCCAGTGGTTAACCCCACCCAACCCCAACCCGGGGGGACATAATAACCGCCACCGTACCAACCGCCACCACGCCAGTAACCGTTGCGATTATCGTCAATAAAGTTCTGACGGTTCTGTTGGCGATCACCAACCTGCTGCTGCCGTTCACCCTGTCTTTCGCTGCGTTCCCCTTGACGGATATCGGTTCTTTCGCTGCGTTCCCCCTGCCGGTTTTGTTGACTGGTTTGCCGTTCACCCTGTCTTTCCGTGCGTTCCCCTTGACGGGTTTGTTGACTGGTTTGCCGTTCCCCCTGTCTTCCAGAAAAATCTCTAGAGGGTTGGGAACGATTACTAAAATTCCCTCGGTTTTGCAGATCACTACTGCGGCTAACCCGTGGGGAAGCTCCACCACCGCCACGACTACCACCGCCACCGCCACGACTACCGCCACCACCGCCACCGCGAGCGTCCACATAATCCGTTACCAGTAAACTTGTACCCAAGAGGAGGGCGGCAAGAACACATAAGTTTTGACATAAAGCTCTTTTCATAGCCCGGACTCCTTGATTTTTTTATTCGCCTTGGCTGCTTATCTTCCCAGATTATTTTCTGTAAGCGTTCGACGGTTTCTGGTGCAAAAAAACGCTCTCCTGTTTCTAGACACACTCTGGCGGGAACATTTTCGATAAGTAGGTAGGCGTTAAAAATTATCAGACACCACCCTAATCAAGGGGGGACTAAGGGTAGGGTTGATTCATGAATCAACCCTACTATGAATCAACTCTAGGACTAAGGGGGGATCGAACCTAAAATCCATTTTTAATTTAATTATAACCAGCTACTTAGGAATCAACTTGACTAAGAGAGGAACGTCTTTTAAAAGGAATTATTTTTTTGATTAATTCAGGTGTAATTAAGCCTTGAGGATAAAAAATTGTTCCCAAAACAATTAAAATTCCAAAAATAATCAAACGACCATCGCGCAAGAAATTCCCTAACCAAATTGGTAAACCATTCACACCACCGAGGGCGCGTAAAACTTCGGGCAAAGCAGTTAAAACAATGCCGCCCACCACCGGCCCGACAAAAGTTCTGGAACCACCAATTAAAACGAAAGCCAGGAAAATAATACTGGCATCAAAAGTTCCCTGACGGGAATTCCAAGTATTGAGAAAATGGGCGCTTACCGCTCCCACAACTGCCGCTAAAACTGCCCCGAAAGTGAAGGATAAAACTTTGTGATAGGTGGGATTAATTCCCATGGCCGCGGCCGCCAATTCATCGGCACGAATGGCATTAAATGCCCGACCAATTTTGATGTTTTCTAACCGGTAGAGAAACAGCATAGTTAGCAATAAGAGGGGCAAAGCCAGCCAAAGGTAGGCTAATTGAGTGGTGAAGGGTTGGGGAATGGCGAAAATACCAACCGCACCGCCAGTTATCTCGAGATTAAGGGCAATAATTCTCAAAATTTCTACCCAGGCGATCGTGGCAATAGCTAAATAAATCCCTCGCAAACGGAGAACAGGAATACCTAAAACTATGGCTAATATTCCCGCAATAATGCCAGCAATTAACATTTCTAAAAAGACCAAAGCCAGGGGATAATTGCCACCGGTATTAGTAAAAACTTTCGTGGAAAGAATGGCGGCCACATAACCACCTAAAGCGTAAAAACCGGGGGTTGCTAAGGATAATTGACCGGCCATTAAGGGCAGATAAATTGAAATGCCTAAGATGGACCCAAAGATCATTGAAACAATTAAAAAACCATAGGTGTTAAAAAAATCAGCCATATTTTCAGTGAGCGGTTATTGGGTGCTTAAGTTAGGGGAGTCAATTAGCTAATTTTATCACCGTTCTCTCCCACCTCATTCTCTGGTAATTCTCGAAATTATCATAATTTTTTACTTGGCACTTTTCCTATATGGTAGCGTTCGCCACCTTAAAAGCAGACGGGATGATCGATGATGGGAAAAAGTATCTTCTTTAACTTTGTCCTGGAAAAAATTCGGGGGAATTTATAAAACAGCAGCATTGGTTCCTCGGACTCCTACGGCTGAATTTCCCCATAAAATCGCAGTAGCGGCTGAAAAAGTCCTAGAAGCAGAGGATATCATCAATTTTACCCCAAAAGCAATCCATCAGGTGCAAGCGATCGGTTAGAAACCAGTAATATGGTTTTAAACGTTTTCAATTCGATCCTCTCACTAATCGAGCAGTTAATTTTTAGGTTAGAGAAATGATAGATAAATGAGAGGATCATGAGATAAATATGAAAGTTTTTTGGGTAAAAATTAGTTAAGATAAGGGGAAATTAAAGGATAAACAACTATAGATGTTTACTTCACTCGAACTTTTAACCACTTCCTTTGTTGCTGTGGGATTAGCCGCCGATGCCGTGGCCGTTTCTCTGACCAGTGGCCTGATGATTCGCCATATTCATGTTAATAAGGCTTTGAAAATTGCTTTGTTTTTTGGGGGATTTCAAGCGATTATGCCGATGATTGGTTGGGGTATCGGTCTAACCTGTCGCGATTTTCTTGCCTCTTTTGACCACTGGATCGCTTTTATTATTTTAGGGGCGATCGGCAGTAAAATGATCTACGAAGCTGTTCAAAATGATGACGAGGAAAAAAAATTTAATCCTCTAGATTGCTATACTTTAATCGGATTAGCGATCGCTACTAGCATTGATGCTTTAGTAGTTGGTTTGGGTCTATCGATGATTAAAACTCCCTTACTTTTAGCTTGCACTGTCATTGGTTTTATTACCTTTGCTTTATGTTTTATAGCTGTTTTTATCGGGCATAAATTCGGTAATTTATTTAGTCAAAAGGTGGAAATTCTCGGCGGTTTAGTTTTAATATTAATCGGCGGTAAAATCCTCATTGAACATTTAATCGCCTAGATTATCCCCATTTTTCACTATCGGACTCCTTTTCCTGACTGTTTCAAGAAGGAAGTAGCTAATTCGGGATAACCAGCCTCAATTAAAGCCTGATCTCTGATGCGACAGGAATCGCATAAACCGCAGGGTTCAACTTCTCCTTGATAACAAGACCAAGTATCAGCAATGGGAACCCCTAAACTAACGGCACGACGGACGATATCTACCTTACTATCCATCACCAAAGGGGCAATTAATTGGGGTGCTTTCCCTTCTAAACCCGCTTTCGATGATAAATTAGCTAAAGTTTGAAAGGCATCTAAATACTGGGGACGACAATCGGGATAACCGGAATAATCCACCGCATTAATTCCTAAATATATCGCCTCCGCTTCCCTTGCTTCTGCTAAAGAAAGAGCGATCGAAATAAAAACTGTATTTCTCCCCGGCACATAGGTAATCGGGATAATATTCGGGTTAATTCCCTCTTGGGGAATAGCAATAGATTGATCGGTTAAAGCGGAACCTCCCCACAAAGATAGATTGACTTCGATCAGATGATGTTCTTTAATTTCGAGGAAATTAGCAATTTTTTTCGCCGCCGCTAATTCCCGGTCGTGTCTTTGTCCATAACGAAAGGAAAGGGCGATTAATTGATAACCAGCCGCTAGAGCGATCGCTGCTGTTGTCGCTGAATCTAATCCCCCAGAAAGTAAAATAATCGCCTTTTTTGTCATTACCCTAATGTCACCTGTGCTTGTTGATAATTAGCTACTAAGATAAATTGTTTTAGCCACCGCGAACCTAACAAAATCTCCTGAATTGCCTCCCCTGCAAAGACGGGAATTTCGTATTCTTGACCATCAATTATTACTCTGCCTAAATATATATCAAAAAATGCTTCTCCTTGGGCGGTGCGTAACTTATCTTGGTTTAAAAATGGCCATTCAAGACTGCGAGCATCTTGGTCATTCATAACACAAAACTCCGTGAAACCAGTATCTAGCATAGCTTCTACAGGTAACACCAGACCATTAGGGCTGACTAAATCGATATCAAAATAAATTTGACCATTTTCTCCAAATCTCCCTTCAATCATATTCTGCCACTAACTCCAGTTTCATTAATGCCAAAGATATGATGGATTTTGTCGGGATATTTTGCCCTGGCTTTTTTACTAGCCACTTCTTTGTCGGGATCGATAAAATAATCGCCGCTATCGGGTTCGATCGCAATGTACCAACCATAATAATGTTTCATTAACCGGGTCTGTAAACTCTGAAAAATCGGCCAACAACGATGATAAAATTCTAATTGTCGGGCGCGATGTTTGGCCTTTTCTTCCTCTGTAGATTGAATCTCTGGAAAAACTCGACCACGACGCACTACTCGTTCAGAATTGTTGTTAGACATAGTAAGTAATAGGACAAAATTAACTTCTTGGTTAGGATAGGCAAAAGGCAAGAGGCAAAAGTCAAGAGGCAGTTAGATATGTGTAATTAATTGTGTCTAGCTACTTATTTAACCTCTTGTTAGTAAATTAGGGGTTGGGGAGACCACTTCGTGCGCGTTGCGGGGAGAAGTGGGGAGAATAAATAAAAAGTAATCTCCTGACGACCGGCTACTGACTCCTGATAACTGACTCCTGATAACTGATAACTGATAACTGACTAGCGGACACCTAAAAACTTATGGGTTTGGAGACTGAGACGCCATTGGGGATGTCGGAGAACATAATTAAAGACTAACTCTTTGCTTTCCACTGTATTCCATTCGGGTTGTAGATATTTGATCACCCCTTCCGATAACTTACTTTCCTGGATGGCTGCCCAGTCTAAATCCTCTGGATTAGCCACGACAATTTTTAACTCATTCACCTGTGCGTAAATACTAGGATCGGGCATTTTATAAGTTTTAGGAGAAAAAGTCACCCAATCGAAAACCCCAGTAAAAGGATGAGCGCCAGAAGTTTCTAAATGTACCCGTAAACCCTGATTTTTTAATTCCTTGGTCAAAGGATCAAGATTGTGCATCAAAGGTTCACCCCCGGTAATCACCACCATAGCGGGGTTAGCCCCTTTTGCCATCTCAACCAATTCCCGCACCGATTTTTGTGGATAACGGTGGGCATTCCAAGACTCTTTTTGGTCGCACCAGGGACAATAGACATCGCAACCTCCCAAACGGAGGAAAAAAGCATTGCTTCCCGTCCAAAAGCCCTCGCCCTGCACAGAATGGAAAGTTTCGACCACAGGATAGGTACAATGGTTTATGCTAACCGTTTTCATAGAATCAGTATTATAGAAAATATGGACATTCCCCTGAACTTTGCCAAATACATCCAATGGTCTGGTATTGCCACGCTGGTTTTTTTGGTACTTACGATTATCGCTTTTCTCGTCGGTTGGGGAATCCGCTTTCGTCTCGTCGGTGTCACTAGCTTTATGGCCGTGTTGACGGTGGGGATTTTCGGTCTTGGGTTAGGATTATTTACCCGGACAGAAATTCCGGGAGCGGTGAGATTCTCCCTTGTCTATGATAACGGAGCTAATCAAGCTGTTATCTCCCTGCCCAATACTGTTACTGCCGAGCAGGTGGAAGCAACCCTAAAACAAGCCGCTAGTGACTTGTTTTCCTCCGGTCGCGCCGGTGCTGGCGGTAATAATCAATTTATCATTAGCGCTCGCACTCTCATTCATCCTCAGCCCGGTTTATCTGCTCCTTTGTACTTAGGACAGATTAAAAAATCCTTCTCCGCCCCGGGGGATAATACACATGAACTACAGCTTTTTCCCGAAAGTTTCGCTAAAATTAGCCAATAATCCTTGAGGTTGTCAAAAAATGTCCAATGCTGTCGCTGTTTTGCCCCTGTTAATCGCCCCCGCACAAGTGATTCGGGGTGACAATGCCCTAGAAGAATCCACCGGCAAGTTAGCGGATTTGGGTAAACGTCCCCTCGTGGTGGGCGGCGATCGCAATTTAGCTTTTTTGTCATCTCCCCTGAAAAATCTCACTCCTAGCTATCACAGTTATGCCCCCGATTGTTCGGAAAATTCCCTAGCATATTTAAAGGCATCTGTCAAGAGTCATGAGGCAGATTTTATCATCGGTGTGGGTGGCGGCAAGGCCCTCGATACGGCCAAATTACTCGCCCATCAGTGCCATTTGCCGATCGCCACGATTCCCACCTCCGCCGCTACCTGTGCCGCTTGGACAGCCCTATCTAACGTTTATTCTGACGCGGGGGCGTTTCTTTACGATCTGTCCCTAGCCCGTTGTCCGGATTTATTAATTCTCGATTACGGTATTATCCAAACTGCCCCGAAAAGAACCTTAATCGCCGGTATTGGCGATGCGATCGCTAAATGGTACGAGGCCTCCGTCAGTAGCGGTCACTCCACAGAAACCCTGATCATTGCCGCTGTCCAACAGGCCCGGGTTTTGCGGGATATTCTTTTCCAAAAATCCCCGGCAGCCCTGGAAAATATCGGCGGGGAGGACTGGAAACAGGTGGTAGATGCCACCGTTTTATTAGCCGGAGTAATTGGTGGTTTAGGGGGCGCTAATTGTCGTACCGTGGCCGCCCATGCAATTCATAATGGTTTAACCCATATTCCCGCTTGCCATCACGCGCTCCACGGGGAAAAAGTCGCCTACGGAATTCTCGCCCAATTGCGTCTAGAAGAAATAGTTTTGGGTAATCAATTAGCAGTATCGGCCCGGGGGCAACTAATCCAGTTTTATGAACAAATTGGTTTACCGAAATCCCTAGAGGATTTAGGATTAAAAGATGTTTCCCTTGCCCAGTTGCGCCACGCGGCCGCAATTGCCTGTCAGCCTAATTCGGACATTCATCGTTTACCTTTTACGGTTTCCCCCGAACAAGTTATGGCGGCCATGGTTTCCACTACCACTGCCGATACAATGGGGCAGAAAGTTAAAGCTAATTAACGGGAATATTTTCGGGATTTATTAATAAAATGCCCGTTATCAGTCGGAAGAAATTAAATGAATTTGCCGAAAGGTATCCCGAAACCAAATCAGCATTAAAAGAATGGTATCAAAAAATGAAGACAGGACAATTTCAGTCCATAGCAGAATTAAGAACCATTTTCCCCAATGCTGACGAAGTAGGAAAACTGACTGTATTTAACATAGGCGGAAATAAGATTAGACTCATAGCAGCGATTCATTACATCGACAAAAAATTTATAGCGCTTCCTAAGCTAGTGAGGTACATCTATTTTCTTCCCTTTTGCCTCTTGCCTTTTGCCTAAAACCCATAACTTTTGTACCTCAGCAGACTGAAAAACGCTATATA
>LFEF01002017.1_pt1 | contig 28393 bp, 35 predicted proteins | sample 619371 | NCBI WGS metagenome assembly LFEF01 (sample SAMN03014291, study PRJNA259931) | freshwater metagenome | biome: lake; feature: waterbloom | place: China: Taihu Lake | collected 2006-08 | depth 0 m m
CCCGCCGCTTTGCGGCGACCTCCCCCCTCAAGGGGGAGGTGGACAGGGGCGGAACGGCTCGGCGACGCTCACCCGACGATGGCGAAGCCTTCGGTCTCCGCCCGGCCCGGAACCGGCATGGGCGCGCGGCCGATCCACTGGACGTGGCGCTCGAGGATGCGGGCGGCTTCCGTGGCGTCGCCGGACTTCAGCGCTTCGAGAATGGCGCGGTGGTCGTGGTCGGTGCGGGCTTCCCAGGTGGCGCGCCAGGCGACGAAGAGGAAGCGGGCGGAGACGGCGTGGAGATCGTCGATGACGGACAAGAGGCGCGGCATGCCGCAGGTGGAGACGATCAGCCGGTGGAAGCGGCGGTTCGCCTCCTCCCAGGTGCGAACATCCTTGGCATTGTCGGCATCGGCTGCGGCCCGTTCGGCGGCGGCCAGCACATCCTGCGTCAGATTGGGCGCGGCGTGGCGGAGTGCAAGCACTTCCAGCGCGGCGCGCATCTCGGCGACTTCGCGCACCTGTTTCAGGTCGAAGCTTGCCACGCGCACACCGCGACGGGGAATGCTGACGACGAGACCCTGCGCCTCCAGCCGGCGAAAGGCCTCGCGCACCGGCACATGGCTTGCGCCGAATTCCTCGGCGATGTGGTCCTGCGCCAGACGCGAACCGGGCTCGAGTTCGCCATGGATGATGCGCTCCGCCAGCGCGCGGCTGATGCGGCTCGCAATCGTATCCTCGGGAGAATCTTGGGGCTTTTTCGGCATGGGTATCTGCATAGTCAGCGGCTGCCGGCTTGTCGAGGTATGGCGGAGGACGCGCATCAGTCGAGCGCCCTTAGGATCGCCTGCCAATCCTGACGGCCACCGAGAACACGCAGGATGGTCACCTGCCCTGACAGATCCACATAGACAATCAGATGGCTGCGATAGGGATAGATCCGGACCGGGGGTGAAAATTCGAGGCGCTCGCGAAACAGCGTCGGAGACCGAGCTACCCGATCGAAGGCCTGCACGAGTTCATCGAGGTAACGATCGGCCTGATCGGCGGACCAGGTTTCCGCACCATAGGCCCATACGCCTTCGAGGTCTCGTAGAGCCTCAGGCGCAAGGGTGTAGCGGGCGCTATCGGGCGCCATGGCTCTCGCGCATCCGCCGCTTGAAGGCCTCGGGATCGAAGGGCTCCGGCGGGCCGCTTTCGATCCCCTTGGTGATGGCCGCCTGAAGCTGGTCGAAGGCTGCGAGACGCTCCTGGTCCTTGCGGATCAGATCGCGGATATAGTCGCTGGCATTGCCGTAGCGGCCGCTTTCGGCCTGCCGCTCGACCCAGGCCTTCATCGGATCGGGAAGGGATACGTTCATCGTTGCCATGGTCTGCCTCCGGTCATGCAGACAAAATGGCGCGGATGGCAAAGTTTGTCAAAACACGGCTTCACCCATGCCGGGCGCGACTGTCCTCCGGGGCTTCGGCACGATCCTCAAGGCCGTAGTCGCGGAGCACTTCGGCGACGCGGAGGCGGTAGGCGGCGAAGACGCCGCCACGGCCGGCGGACTGGGCAGCGCGGTGTTCTTCCGTCTCGCGCCAGCGGCGCACGGCCTCCTCATCGCGCCAGAAGGAGAGCGACAGGAGCTTGCCGCGCGTGGTCAGGCTCTCGAAGCGCTCGACGGACATGAAGCCGTCGGTCGCTTCGAGATGGGCGCGCAGGTCGCCGGCGAGATCGAGATAGCGGTGGCGCTCGCCGAGAAAGGGCGTCACCTCGAAGATCACGGCGATCATGGCTGGACCTTGGGTGGTGCCGGATTGGAGACGTTCTTCAGGAAGAGGCGGTCCTCCTGGAGGATGAAGCGGGCATTCCTGGCGAATTCGTAATTCGCCTTGCCGAGTGGATCGGCGGCAAGCCTTGCGCGATAGGCCTCGTAGGCTGCCAGGTTTTCGACGTGGTAGATGCCATAGGCGGTGGTGGCCGAGCCCTCGTGCGGGGCGAAGTAACCGACGAGATCGGCGCCGCAGCGCGGGATGGCTTCGCCCCAGTGGCGGGCATAGGTGGCGAAGTCGTCGCGACCGAAGGGGTCGATGCGGTAGCGGATGATGCAGGTGATCATGGGTGGCTCCTCGTTTGTTGCGAGGCGGATTTGCCATGACCGGAGGATGAGATGCTTCGATCGGGATCGAAGTTTTAGCCAATACCTCACCTTCGACAGTTCGACCGGGATCGAAGCATTGGCTACACTGGCGAGGCAAACTGCGCGTCAAAACCTGGAGAAAATCTTATGGCGGAAGGCCCTGATATCGCGCGCATCGCCTCGCTGATTGGCGATCCCGCGCGTTCGAACATGCTGCTGGCGCTCCTCGGCGGCAAGGCGCTGACGGCGACGGAGCTGGCGGGGGCTGCGGGCGTGACGCTGCAGACGGCGAGTTCGCATCTGTCCAAACTCGAAGAGGGCGGGCTTCTCTCCCAGCGCAAGCAGGGGCGGCATCGCTATTTCGCGCTGGCGGACGGTCATGTCGGGACAATGATCGAGACCCTGATGAGCTTTTCGGCGACGCGCGGGCATCTGCGCCACCGCACCGGGCCGAAGGAGCCGGAGCTGCGCAAGGCGCGGATCTGCTACGATCATCTGGCAGGCGATTTCGGCGTGCGCATGCTGGACAGCCTGGTTGCGCAGGGCGCGATCCGAGCGGAGGACGAGGCGCTGACGCTGACGCCGCAGGGCGAGGCACTGCTCGATGCCCGGGGTCTCGACATCGGCAGCCTCCGCGCCAGGCGCCGGCCGCTTTGTCGCGCCTGCCTCGACTGGAGCGAACGACGGACGCATCTCGCGGGCACATTGGGTGCGGCCCTGCTCACGCATTTTCTCGATCGCGGCCTTGCACGACGGGTGGAAGAGAGCCGGATCATCCGGTTTTCGCCCGAGGGCGAGCGGCAGTTTCTGGCCTGGTTTCCGCTGAAGAGCGGCACAGAGGCCGTATGACGGGAGATGCGGTGGCAGGTCCCTGCCCTGCCGCCGCCACGTTCAGATGGCCTCGATGAAATCGACCTGGCCGGAGGCGATGTCGTAGACGCCGGCAACCACCTTCACATTGCCCGATGTGACCAGTTTGCGGAGGATATCGCTTTCTTCGGCGATACGCCGGGCGCCGGATATGGCGTTCTGCCGCACGGTCTCGGCAACGAAATCCTTCGCGCCTTCACGCGCGGCAAGCGCCACCGGGAGGATGGGCTGCAGCATCTTGCCGATCGATCCACCGATCTCGCTGCCCTTGGTCACCTCGTCGCAGGCGGCGGTGACGGCACCGCATTTGCTGTGGCCCATGACGACGACGAGCGGCGACTTCAGGTGTTCGGCGCCGTATTCGATGGTGCCGAGGGCGCCCGTGTCGAGCACGTTGCCGGCATTGCGGATGACGAAGAGGTCACCCAGGGTGGAGCCGCCGAAGACCAGTTCCGGGCTGACGCGGCTGTCGGAACAGGTGAGGATTGTGGCCCAGGGGTGCTGACCACCGGCGAGCTGGCCGCGCAGCGCCGAGAGATCGGCAGCACAGGATTGTGCATCCTTGACGAAACGGAGATTGCCCTCCTTCAGCCTGGCAAGCGCCTCGGCCGGCGTGACGGGTGCTGCCGGTGCGGCGGGGGCTGCTGCCGATTTGCTGGCGGACGAGGCGGCAGCCGCAGGCCCGCCCGTCGCGGCGATGAGGGCGGCTGCGGTCAGCCCGCCCCCGGCAAGCCTGAACAGCTGACGACGATCAAGTCCCTGAGTTTCACATTCCTGGCACATGCTGGATGTCCTGTGGTTGGTGGAATAGGCCCGATAGGGCGGGAGCAAGGTCGCGCCGCAAACAGGGCAAAATTGTGTTATGTCAATATTTTCATAACTCATTATGTTTTGCGACACTTACAGTTTTCGCCCGGACAGAGTTTCGGTGGCAAGCCCGTGGTTCATCCGCCTAGTGCAGTTGTTTCGGGGCAGGTTCCTGTCGAAAAACCGGGGCACACTTTTGCGGAACCTGCTCAGGCATTTGCGCCGCTCCGGCAGGCCTTGAAAACAAACCTACCGTATGGTATGTTTATGTTCACTTGTTCCCCTGGAGTATACCCATGTCCCCCGCCATCACTGCCTATGGCGCGCTCGCCGGCGCCATCGTGCTCGAAGTCATCGCCACGACGCTTCTGCAGAAGTCGGCCCAGTTCACCAAGCTCCTGCCGACCGCCGGCATGGTGATGTTCTATGCCGCCTCCTTCTACCTGCTCACCCATGCGCTCAAGGGCATGCCGCTCGGCGTCGCCTATGCCATGTGGGGCGGGCTCGGCATCGTGCTGACCGCGCTCATCAGCGTTTTCGTCTTCAAGCAGAGCCTCGACTATGCAGCACTTGCCGGCATCGGCCTGATCGTCTCCGGGGTGATCGTGATGAACACGCTGTCGAACACGGCGGCGCATTGATGGTCTCGGCCTCCCCTGCCGAGGCTCACCTGTCGGCCCATCACCGCAAGAAGCAGCCGGAGCAGGTGCGCCGGGCGTTGCTCGATTGCGCCGCGCAGATTGCCGCCGAACAGGGTGCCCAGGCGATCACCATTCAGGCTGTCGCAGAGCGGGCCGGCGTGACCAAGGGTGGACTGCTGCATCATTTCGACAGCAAGCAGGCGCTGCTCGCCGCCGTCTTTTCCGATCTCCTCGAGCAGATGGACCGGGAGATCGACCGGACCATGGCCGGTGATCCCGTGGCGCGTGGGCGCTTCACGCGGGCCTATGTGCGGGCCTGCTTTTCCGACCGCATGCTTGGCGAGCGCAGCCTCTGGGCGGCACTCTCGGTTGCGATCGTCTCGGAGTCGGCGCTGCGTGCACTCTGGTCGACCTGGCTCGACGGCCGCATGGCCCGGCATGCCGAAACCGACGGCGACCCGTCGCTGATTGCGGTCAGGCTTGCCGCCGACGGCGTCTGGCTTGCGGACATGATGGAAAAGGCCGGTGGGCTAAAGCGCTATCCGCTGGGCTTCGAGGCGGTGCTGCTGACGATGGCGGAAACTTGAGGGGCTGACCCGGGGATCATCGCCATTTTGACGTGAGCTTCCGCCCCAGCTACCGAGCGTCCATCGGCGACAGGCGAGCAAGAAAGAGATCGGCCAGAAAGTCTATTCGGGCCTCGGCCTGCTCGGAAGAAAGCGCCGTCTGCACGACGAGATCTATTCCGAGCGCCAGCATCGCATCCGCCATCAAGACGGAATCATGCTGTCGCAAGCGACCATCTGCCACCCACCGCAAAAGATCGGCTTCGAGGTCGGTCTGCACTCTGGTTCTGGCCGGGGCCAAATAGAAAGTCTGGCGGAACAGGGTCTGGTTCTTGACGATGAGAGCGGCATTGGCGCTATCGCGGCGAGCGAATTCTAAAACCAAACGATAAGGCGCACGGATGAAGTCTTCAGCCGATGTGGCTGCAGCGCGTGCCTTGCCAAGGTCATCCGCGAGTGGCTCGACGATCATGTCAACCAACGCGGCGAAAGCCTCCTCCTTGTCGTTGAAATAATTGTAATAGGACCCGATCGCCAGCCCGCTGGCGCGAACGATGTCGCGCACGGTTGCCGCACCGAAACCGAGTTCACAAAACACCGCGCGTGCGGCCATCAGGATGGCCTCGCGATTGGTCTTCTTATTCTGCTCTCGCTTTGAAATCTGCATGCCTCTTCATCTCACAAACCCGTCGCGAAATGAAGAATGCTCCGGCATCGCCAACAAAAATGACGTTAGCGTCATTTTTTTGTTGACGCATGCGTCATTTTTCTTGATCCTCGGACCGTCTTCAGGGAGGAGGATACCCCATGACCAAGCGCGTCGCCGTTATCGGTGCAGGCCCCGCCGGCATCACCACAATCAAGAATTTCACTGACCTCGGCTTTGAGGTCACCGGCTTCGACCGCTGCCGCGGCGTCGGTGGCAACTGGCGATTCGACGATCCCACGGGACATTCCAGCGTCTTCGAAACGACCCACATCATCAGCTCCAAATATACCTCATCCTATGAGGACTTCCCTTTGCCTGCGGATGTCGCGGACTATCCATCGCACCGCGTTCTGCTGCGATACTTCGAGGACTATGCGCGCACTTTCGGCGTTACCGAACGCGTGCGTTTCGAGACGGAAGTAACGGAGTGCCGACCGGCGCCGGGCGACCGGTGGCAGGTCAGCTGGCGGAAATCGGGAGAGGACCAGGTACGAACCGAGGTTTTCGACGCCGTCTGCATCTGCAACGGCCACCATCATACGCCGAACATGCCGAGTTATTCCGGCATCTTTTCCGGCACGTTCATGCATTCACACGACTACAAACGGGCGGCCCCCTTTGCCGGACAAAAGGTGCTGGTGATCGGCGGCGGGAACTCGGCCTGCGACGTGGCGGTGGAAACCGCCCGCATTTCGGACACGACCGCAATCAGTTGGCGCCGCGGCTACTTCCTCGTTCCGAAATTCCTCTTCGGCAAGCCCATAGATTCCGTCTTTTATCGGTTCTCGTGGCTGCCGAAGAAGATTCAGCTCCCCCTTTTCGAATGGCTGCTGAACCTTCTTCAGGGGCGCAACAGAGACATTGGGCTGCCCAACCCCGATCACCAGATCATGGCCACTCACCCGACGCTGAACTCGGATCTCTATCTGGCGCTCCGCCACGGCAAGGTGCAACCGAAGCCTGACATCGCTCGGTTTGATGGCAAGCGGGTGCACTTCGTCGACGGCACGTCACAAGAATTCGACACCGTAATAGCCTGTACCGGGTACCGGATTGCGCATCCTTTCCTGGATCCTTCTCTCATCAACCTGGCCGGCGGACCCGTGCGCCTGTATCAGCGCATGATACCGGAGAGCCTGAAAAACATCTATTTCATGGGCCTTTTCCAGCCAATCGGGTGCATCTGGCCGGGGGCAGAACTGCAGGCGAAGCTTGCGGCGCGGCATCTCGCAGGCCTCTGGGAGCCCGCCAAGCCTCTGACAACCCTGATCGACGAGGAACTCGCCGATCCTGATTTTCACCAGGTCGCCTCCCAGCGGCACACGATTACCGTAAATGACCTGGAGTTTCGCAAACGCCTCAAGCGGGAAATCGGGCGGGCAAAGCCCGTACCGCGCAACAAAAGCGCCGTTCCGGCACCGCTGTCCGTGGCTGCAGAATGACCACGGCTGAACACAGCACCATAGCGGGAAACGCGGGGCTCCTGGGCGTCAGGCGCCTTGGGCCTCGCGGATTGAACTCAAGAGGGCAATTGCTCTTCTTGCACGGTGCCTGGTCCTCGAGCTGGTATTGGGACATGTACTTCATGCCCCACTTCGCCGAAGCCGGATATGACTGCGTGGCCATCAATCTGCGCGCTCACGGCGACAGTGAAGGCGAGATCCGTTTTTCCACCATCGAAGACTATATCGACGATGTGGTCCGGCTGATCGCCACCCTTGATGATCCGGTACTGATTGGCCACTCCATGGGAGGCTTCATCGCGCAGCATATCGCCGCCAGACAGGACGTGCGAGGGCTGGCGCTGCTGGCGTCTGTTCCGCATTATGGCTGTTGGAGCGGGTTCCTGAACGTGGTGAAGACCACCCCCCGCGGTTTTGTTCGCTGTATCCGCACTGGCGAGCTTACGCCGATCGTTGCCGATCATGATGCTGCACGATCATTGATGTTCTCCCGTGGCCCACTGGAAACGGACATGGACTACATGCTGGATCTTTGCGGCGTGGAGTCCATCCCGGCCTTGCTCGGCATGCTGTTCAAACGTGTCAGTGGCCTCCCGTCAGCCTTGACCCCGCGTCTGGTTGTCGGAGCCGATCGCGACCGGCTGGTTTCTCCCGGCGATATCCGGCGGACAGCCCAACGGCTTGGTGTGGAGCCGGTCTTTATCCCGAACAGCTCACACATGCTGACAGTTGACCATCGATGGCGCACCACAGCCGCCGTCCTGACGGACTGGTTGCGGAGGGACGTCTGGCCGGCTGGTATGTCACATGCCGCCGCCGCCCGTCCCCTCGCCCACACACCGGATGACACAGCAGCCCTGCGCCGGGCGTGATTGTCCTTGTCGTTGCGATCGTGTAGGAAGCCGCCTTCTCCCAGGCGACACGACGGATATTCTCAATGAGCGGCTTCGACCTCACCCTTTTCGATTGCGACGGCGTGCTCGTCGATTCCGAGATCATCGCGGCCAAGGTCGAGTCGAAGCTTCTGACGGAAGCGGGCTATCCGATCTCGGTCGAGGAAATGGGCGAGCGTTTCGCCGGCATGACCTGGAAGAACATCCTGCTGTCGATCGAGAAGGAAGTCGACATTCCGCTGTCGGCGAGCCTGATCGACAAGTCGGAACAGCTGCTCGACCAGCGCCTGGCGCGCGAGGTGAAGGCGATCGAGGGTGTGCAATATGCGCTGTCGCGGATCTCAGGCCCGCGCTGCATCTGCTCCAACTCCTCCTCGCACCGCCTCGACATGATGCTCACTAAAGTTGGGCTCAAGGAGTTCTTCGCGCCGCACATCTATTCGGCCAAGGATCTCGGTGCTGACAGGGTCAAGCCGAAGCCTGATATCTTCCTGCATGGTGCCAAGCAGTTCAATGTCAGCCCGTCGAAGTGCATCGTCATCGAGGATTCCGTGCATGGCGTGCATGCGGCGCGCGAAGCCGGCATGCGCGTGGTCGGCTTCACCGGTGCTTCGCATACCTATCCTTCGCATGCCGACCGGCTGACGGATGCCGGCGCCGAAACTGTCATTGCCCGGATGCAGGATCTTCCCGGCGTGATTGCCGCCATGGCCGAATGGGAAGGCGCGTTCTAAGCCCGCTCGCCGTCAGGTCTTGACGGTCAGGGCTTCGGGCAGAATTTCGGCGATGAAGCTGCCACGAATGGCATTCTCGCCATCGACCTCGATCGGAAAACGCGCAGGATCGCGCGGGCGCACCTCGACGCGACGTCCCCGGTGGAAGCTCAAAAGCGGGTGGCCGACATGGCCGGCGGAATGCAGGCGTCCCAGTAAATTCAGGAGGCCGATGACCTTTTCTTCCCGCATGACGGCGATGTCGAACTGCCCGTCGGCGACATCGGCGCGCGGGGTGATATGCATGCCGCCGCCGAACCAGCCACCATTGGCGATCGCCACCACCGCGAGCCGGCCGATATGCACCTGCATGCCATCGATCAGGATCTCAAAATCATAGGGGCGGTAACGCAGGATCGCGAGCGCCGAGTGTACCATGAAGCGCAGCGGGCCGTTCAGGATACGTCGGCGTCCGGGTGCGTTGACGGCATCGACGATCTCGCCAGAAATGCCGACGCTGGTGATGTTGGAGAAATGCCGGCGGAGCTCCCGGCCCGCGCTGTCCTTCGAGATCAGCAGACCGGCATCGATGCGCCTTAGCGGGGCGTTGGCGATATGCTCGGCCAGGGCTGCGGGATCGGGCGGCAGTTTGAAATTGCGGACGAAATCGCAGCCGGTGCCCACAGGCAAAAAGGCGAGCGGCATGTCTGGGCGGGTGGAGGAGAGGACGCCGTCGACGACATCGCTGATCGTGCCGTCACCGCCGGCAACCAGCAGCAGATCATAGGGACCGACCGCGAGCTCGCGGGCAAGCCTGCGGGCATCGCCGCTCGAGCGGCTCTCGTGGATTTCCAGGGTCGGGAAACGCTGGCGAAAGGCAGCCAGCAAGGGGGCCCAGCGCTTCTGGCCGACCCGGCCACCCGCGACGGGGTTTCGCACCACAGCAATTCTCACTCAGGCCTCCCCCAAGAGGCATCTCTGTGGACGCCTCCCCCATCTTCTTCTTGCCGCAGTGCCCGCCCTTCTCACGAAGCGCACTTCTAATCACGCGCGGGAAACTAGCATTCGCCATGCGCCGAGAGCAAGGTGAGGTTCCGGTTCTCCAGGGGAGCAAGGCATCCGGCGATCGGGTGCGTCAGCGGGTAAGGTGCCGGTGGGTTGCGGCGACATGGCGGTCGCCCAGGCGTGGTTCGCCGAAGAGCTTTTGCCGAAGCGGTCCTTCCTGATAGGCGGTTTTATAGAGACCGCGCTCCTGAAGCCGCGGGATGACGAGTTCGATGATGTCATCGAAGCACTCTGGCACGACGGTGCGCGAGAGATTGAAACCGTCGACGCCGGTGTCTTCGACCCAGTCCACAAGCCAGTCGACGACCTGATCGGCCGAGGCTACGAGCGGGGGCTGACGGCTGCCGAGCACCATCTGCTCTATCAGCTTGCGCTTCGTCCATTGCGGCCCCGCCGCGCGGTCCATGGCCTTGATGTTGGAGGTGATCGCCTGGCTTTTTCCGGTCTCGACCGGTTCGTCCATGTCGAACTTGTCGAAGTCGATACCCATGGAGGCGGCGGCGTGGGTGAGTGCCGCTTCGGAACTGACGTAGCGCCGGTAGTCCTCGAATTTGTCGCGCGCCTCCTTCTCGGTGCGGCCGGTGACGATGGTGGCGCCGAGGAAGACCTTGATGTCATCGCCGCGACGGCCGAAACCTTCCGCCCTTGCGCGGATATCGCCCACGATCTCGCGCACGCCCTCCTTCTTCTGGCCGTTGACGAAGACGCATTCGGCATGGGTTGCGGCAAACTGCCGGCCGCGCGGCGAGGAGCCGGCCTGATAGAGCACCGGCGTGCGCTGCGGCGAGGGTTCGCAGAGGTGATAGGCATCGAGCCTGTACTGGCGTCCATGATGGTGGACGGCATGCACCTTGTCCGGATCGGCATAGACCTTACCCGCCTTGTCGGCGACGACGGCGTCGTCCTCCCAGCTGCCTTCCCAGAGCTTGTAGACGACGTCCATATACTCGTCGGCGAGATCGTAGCGGTCATCATGGGCCATCTGGCCGTCGAGACCGATGGCGCGGGCGGCGCTGTCGAGATAGCCGGTGACGATGTTCCAGCCCATGCGACCGCCGGTCAGGTGGTCTAGGGTTGCCATGCGGCGGGCGAACAGGAAGGGCTGTTCGTACATCAGGTTTGCGGTGACGCCGAAGCCGAGATGCCGGGTGGCAGCGGCCATGGCCGGGACCAGCATCATCGGGTCGTTGACCGGCACCTGCACGGCACCGCGCAGGGCGGGGGCCGGACTGCCGCTCAAGACGTCATAGATGCCGACCACATCGGCCAGAAAGATGCCGTCGAAGAGGCCGGCCTCGAGGCGCTTGGCATAGTCGGTCCAATAGGCGAGGCTGCGATAGTCCATCGAGCGGTCGCGCGGATGGGTCCAGAGACCCTGCTGGATATGCCCGATGCAATTCATGTCGAATGCGTTGAAACGGATTTCGCGTGCCACTTCGCTTCCCCCCGATATCGTGACAGGATCGATGCGGGGGTCTTGTGGAGCCGCCGTCACCTATCTTATTCTCTTGTCCACTATAGAAGACGCAAGAAGCGGATTTGGCAAGTCCAGAGATGAGCAAGACGGCACGCACAGACAGCATGACGGACGAGGATCGCCAGGCACGCGCGATTGCCGATCGCATCCGGCTTGAACGCGAGACGCGGTCCTGGTCGCTCGCCGAGCTTTCGGCGCGGTCAGGCGTGTCCAAGGCGATGATCAGCAAGGTGGAGCGCTGTGAAGCGAGCCCGACCGCGACGGTGCTTGGCCGCTTGTCGGGCGCGTTCGGCCTGCCGCTTTCGGTGCTGCTGGCGCTGGCGGAGCGTGAGGGGGAGAGGCTGGCACGGCGCGCAGAGCAGCCGATCTGGACCGATCCCGACACGGGCTATACCCGTCGCACACTGTCACCCGCCAATGGCAGACAGCTCGAGCTTCTGGAAGTCGTGCTGCCGGCCGGTGTGCGGGTGCCCTACCCGGCTTCCGCCTTCAGCTTCCAGCACCAGCAGATCTATGTTCTCGACGGGAGGCTCGACTTCATCGAAGACGGTCGCAGCCACCAGCTTTCCACGGGCGACTGCCTGCAACTGGGGGCGCCTAGCGACTGCATATTCGTCAATGCAAGCGACCGGGCGACCCGCTACCTGGTGGCGCTGACGCGGCGGTCATAAGCTTAAACAAATGCGCCGAAGGGGCGCAGATTCTTGTCCTCCCAACGAGAGGATGCCATACTGCGCAAGAGCTTGAGGATTTAGGCATGGCTGGAACGGACGAGACCAAGCTGCTTGCACTGATGGAAGCCCTGTTCAACGGTCAAAAACGGACGTTGACCATGGTCGAAGCGGCCATCGAGAAATTCAGTACCGTCGAGACGGAAATTACGAAGCTCAATCGCAAAATGAATTCGCTGCACGATCTGGCGTCTCGGCAGCATAGCGAGACATCGGCCAGACTTGGTGCAATGATTTCCAGACTTGATGAGGCCGAAGCCATGCTCGATGAGCGGTCCCGCGACATCAAGCGAACCCAGATTGAAGTGGTCGGGCAGTATAACGAGGTTCTGACAGCGCTGCAGGATGCCTCCAACGCATTTCGCATTGCAGAAGACGTCAACACCCGTCTGATCGTCGTCGAGAGCAAGCTCTCGCTGGGCTAGGGACCACGTCAGGCATGGGCGCCGATCATCCGACCCGGCGCCTCTCCTCGGGAACTTACTTCTTCTTCGGCTGTTCGAAACCGATGAAGACACGTGTCGTGCCGGAGGCATTGCCGGGGACCGTGGCGACCTTGTTGTAGATGAACTGGGTCGGGAGGTTCACATCGGCGAGCGTGACGGAATACTGCTCGACCTCGTTGAACAGTTCCTGATCGCCATCCATGACGGTCACACGGATCGGCAGGTTGATCGTGCCGGCCTTGCCCTGAGGACCCGCAACCAGGCGGCCCTTGACCAGGGCATTGATCGTCAGCGACGTGTCGGTGCGCGAGCAGGAGCGCGTCGTGTCGGCCAGCGAGGCCTGGAAGACCACCTGTTCTGGCTCGCCTTCCTTGCCACGGGCATAGGTGCGGTAGACGGCGGTGCCATCACGCAGCGAGATCTGCGGGCAGAAGCCCTGGACGAAAGCCGGCTGTGCAGCTGCGGCCGCAGCGGGGTTTGCAGGCTGCGACGAAGAAAGGCCGAGGCCACTGCCCAGGCTGCCGGCGTTGCAGCCCGAAAGAACCATCATCAGCGAAACAGCGATCACACCGCGCGACACGTTTACAGACACCAGACTCCACCTTCCGCATGCTCGGCCAAAGGCCGAAAAACAGTCAAACTTGAGGCTTTTCAGCGCCCTCGCGGATGGTCTATACCAGCGGCCACGAGAAAAATCGATTGGGTAGCCGGCAATTTGCTTCAAATTTCAACGGGGCTGCGACAGCCACTGCGTGAGCTGACGGCAATGCGGCCAAAGACGATTGCCGGGCTTGCGAAATCCTGGCCCGCGCACTGGCGCAAACGGGCAAACCTCTTTATCCGAAACGCCATAGGTTTGACGGCGGCTTCGGCTCCGACTTCTTGAACTCTAGGGATGAGCGACGTGGACTATATTTCGACCCGCGGCGAGGCCCCGAGCCTCGGTTTTTGTGACGCACTTCTGGCGGGTCTGGCCCGTGACGGCGGGCTCTATGTGCCCCGCGAATGGCCGCAGATGTCGAAAAAGGCGATCCGCGGACTTCGCGGCAAATCCTATGAAGAGGTCGCCTTCGAGGTCCTGCTGCCATTCACCAATGGCGAAATCGAGCCCGCCACCTTCCGGGCGATGATCGACGAGGCTTACGCGACCTTCAAGCATCCGGCCGTCGCGCCGCTGGTGCAGACGGGCCCGAATTCCTTCGTGCTCGAACTTTTCCACGGCACGACGCTCGCCTTCAAGGACGTGGCGATGCAGCTGCTTGCCCGCCTGATGGACCATGTTCTGGAAAAGCGCGGCGAACGTGCGACGATCGTTGGCGCGACCTCGGGTGATACGGGTGGTGCGGCGATCGACGCCTTTGCCGGACGCGCGCGTACCGACATCTTCATCCTCTTCCCGCATGGCAAGGTCTCGCCGGTGCAGCAGCGCCAGATGACCTCGTCCAAGGACGAGAATGTGCATGCCATCGCGGTTGAGGGCAATTTCGACGATTGCCAGAACCTGGTGAAGGCGATGTTCAACGACGGCGCCTTCCGCGATCGGGTCAAGCTCTCCGGCGTCAACTCGATCAACTGGGCGCGCATCATGGCGCAAGTGGTCTACTACTTCACGTCCGCCGTGGCGCTCGGCGCGCCGGACCGCAAGGTCTCCTTCACCGTGCCGACCGGCAATTTCGGCGATATCTTCGCCGGTTACGTCGCCAAGAAGATGGGGCTGCCGATCGACAAGCTGGTGATTGCCACCAATGACAACGACATCCTGGCGCGCACGATGAAGACCGGCCGCTACGAGATGAAGGGCGTATCCGCCACAACCTCGCCGTCGATGGACATCCAGATCTCATCCAATTTCGAACGGTTGTTGTTCGAAGCCTATGGCCGCGATGCGTCCGCCATCCGCTCGGCGATGGAAGGCCTGAAGCAGTCCGGCGCTTTCGAGATCCAGCCAAACGCGCTGAAATTCATCCGCAAGGATTTCCGCGCCGGTCGGGCGACGCAGAAAGAAGTGGCAAAGACGATCAAGGCGGTCCTCGCCGATACCGGCTATCTGCTCGACCCGCATACGGCTGTCGGCGTGCATGTGGCAAACAAGTTCGAAAAGCCGCAAAGCCCGATGGTCGTGCTCGCAACCGCGCATCCCGCGAAGTTCCCTGCGGCAGTAAAATCCGCCTCCGGTATTGACCCCGCGCTTCCGGCGTGGCTTGCTGATCTAATGGACAGGGAGGAGCGCTTCGAAGTCCTGCCCGCGGAACTCAAAGCCGTCGAAAGCTTTGTCAGTGAACATGCGAGGGCAGTCAGGTAGGAAGCGCGGAAAGACGGACCATGAATGTTGAGTGCACCCGGCTTCCATCGGGTTTGACTGTCGTAACCGAGAACATGCCGCATCTGGAAAGCGTGGCTCTCGGCACCTGGATCAAATCCGGCTCGCGTAACGAGACCGAAGCCGAGCATGGCATTGCGCATCTGCTCGAGCACATGGCCTTCAAAGGCACCAACCAGCGGACCGCCCGGCAGATCGCCGAGGAAATCGAGAATGTCGGCGGCGAAGTGAACGCCGCCACCTCGACGGAAACCACCTCCTATTACGCCCGCGTTCTCAGGGACAACGTCCCGCTCGCGGTCGATATTCTCGCCGACATCCTGACCGACAGCGTCTTTGACGAAGAGGAGCTGGAGCGTGAGAAACACGTCATCCTGCAGGAGATCGGCGCTGCAGACGACACGCCCGATGATGTGGTCTTCGACCGCTTTTCCGAGCAGGCCTTCCGGGGCCAGACGATCGGGCGCAGCATTCTGGGCACGCCGGAGACGGTGCAATCCTTCTCCAGCGACCAGATCCGCGGCTATCTCTCGCGCAACTACACGACGGACCGGATGTTCGTGGTGGCCGCCGGCAAGGTGGACCATGATGCCTTCGTCAAGCAGGTCGAGGCCCGCTTTGCCTCGCTGCCGACGAAACCCTCCACGACACCCGTGATGGATGTGGCGCGCTATACCGGCGGTGAAGCGCGGGAAGAGCGCGACCTCATGGACACGCAGGTCCTGCTCGGCTTCGAGGGCAAGGCCTATCACATGCGGGACTTCTACTGCTCGCAGATCCTCGCCAACATTCTCGGCGGCGGCATGTCGTCGCGCCTCTTCCAGGAAGTGCGAGAAATCCGCGGCCTCTGCTACTCGGTCTATGCCTTCCACTGGGGCTTCTCCGACACCGGCATCTTCGGCATTCATGCCGCCACCGGCGGCGAGAACCTGCCGGAGCTGGTGCCCGTCATCATCGACGAGCTGCGCAAGGTGTCCGAACACATCGACCAGCAGGAGATCGAACGCTCGCGGGCGCAGATCCGGGCGCAGCTGCTGATGGGCCAGGAAAGCCCGGCGGCGCGTGCCGGCCAGATTGCCCGGCAGATGATGCTCTATGGCCGCACCATCCAGAACCAGGAAATGATGGATCGGCTGGCGGGCATTACGACGGAACGGCTGACGGACCTCGCCGGTCGCCTGTTTTTCGATACGGCACCGACGCTGTCGGCCATCGGCCCGATGGATCACCTGGTTCCGCTTGATGACATCAGGGGCGCGCTGACCACGCAGCCTGCCGGTATCCGCAAGGCTGTCGGCTAAGGGTCCGACGGTACAGACTTCGACCGGCGGTCATCCGCCGGACATTGCTCGGGGATTGACGATGACGCGTTCGGTCTTTCGGTTTCTGTCCCGGCATCCGGATATGCCGGAGCTGACGAGCGAACGTCATCTGCTGCGCCTGCCCCGCTTTCGCGATTTCGAACAGTGGCACCAGCTGAGGCGCGAGAGCCGCGCCTTCCTGCAGCCCTGGGAGCCGACATGGCGTGCCGACGAACTGACCGAACGGGCATTCCGGCAGCGGGTCCTGCGTAATGAACAGGAATTTCACTCCGGTCTGGCCGTGCCCTTCTTCGTCTTCGATCGGGCAGAAAACACCCTGCTGGGCGGGCTTACCATCGGCCTGATCCGCCGAGGTGCTGCGCAAAGCTGCATGATCGGCTACTGGATGGGAGAGCGGCATGCGCGGCAAGGCCACATGTTTGCCGCACTTCAACTGGCTATTCCCTACATCTTCGGGCCACTCGAGTTGCACCGTATCGAAGCAGCCTGTATTCCGGACAACGTCAATAGCCTGAGGCTACTGGAAAAAGCGGGATTTGAGCGGGAAGGTCTTTTGCGCGATTATCTGAAAATCAACGGGGAATGGCGCGACCATCTGCTGTATTCCCGGATCGGCGGCCACAAGGCGCGGAACGGCAAGACGTCCTCATGACCATGCCTGCCTCCCTTTCGAGCGTCGTGCCCCGCATTGCCGCCCTGTGGTTCGCTGCCTGTGCGGCGCTCTGTGTATTTCTGACGGCCTCCGTGGCGCTCGCCGTCGAACCGGTGAAGATCGCCCGAGACGACAATGCGCTGAACCTGACCGCCACGACCGAGATCTATACCAACCAGGGCGAGGCCTTCCAGGTTTCGACGGCGGCCGGCGCGGACGGGATCCGCCGACGCATCGAGGTTCGCTCGTCCACCGAAGGTCATCAGGGCGACTGGGCGGTCTTTGCGCTCGCCAATGTCTCGGAAGAGCAGCTTGAGCGCGTCATCGTCGCCCCGCATTTCCGTCTTTCCGGCTCCAAGCTTTTCTGGCCCGATCTCGGATCGCAGCGCATCCTGGCGATCACGCCATCGGAAGGCTTTGCGCTTGACCGCGTGCCGAGTCCGGATGCCGACGTCTTCCGGATCACGCTGAACCCGGGCACGGTGATCACCTTCGTCGCCGAACTTGCGACACCCGAGCTACCGCAGATCTATCTCTGGGAACCCGACGCCTACAAGGACACGGTCAACGCGTTCACGCTCTATCGCGGCATCGTGCTGGGCATTGCCGGCCTGCTTGCGGTGTTTCTGACGATCCTCTTCGTGGTCAAGGGCACTTCCATGCTGCCGGCGGCGGCGGCGCTTGCCTGGGCTGTGCTTGCCTATATCTGCGTCGACTTCGGCTTCCTCGAAAAGCTGATCACGCTGACCTCGTCCGACATCCGAATATGGCGCGCAGGCGCGGAGGTGGCGCTCGCCTCGTCGCTTGTCATCTTCCTGTTCACCTATCTCAATCTCAATCGCTGGCACGTGCATCTCGGCTATGCGACGCTCGCCTGGATGCTGGGGCTCAGCGGGCTTTTCGGTGTCGCGATCTTCGACCCCTCGATTGCCGCCGGCATCGCGCGCGTGTCCTTCGCGCTGACAGGCGTGGTGGGTATCGGCCTGATCATCTATCTCGGCATCAACCGATACGACCGCGCGGTGCTGCTCGTCCCGACCTGGGCGCTGATCCTGGTCTGGCTGTTCGGCGGCTGGATGACGGTGACGGGCCAGCTGGACAACGACATCATCCAGCCGGCGCTGGGCGGGGGCCTCGTTCTCATCGTTCTCCTGATCGGCTTCACCGTCATGCAGCACGCCTTTGCGGGCGGCGCCTATCAGCAGGGCCTGTTCTCCGATCTGGAACGCCAGTCGCTGGCGCTGACCGGTTCCGGCGATACGGTCTGGGACTGGGACGTGGCGCGCGACCGCGTGGTAACGAGCCCCGACGTCTCGCTGCGTCTTGGCCTGTCTCCGGGCACCATGCATGGGCCCGCGCGCAACTGGCTGCCGCGTCTGCATCCCGATGACCGCGACCGCTTCCGAGCGACGCTCGACGTGCTGCTCGAACACCGCAAGGGCCGCCTCAGCCACGAATTCCGCATTCGCGCCGAAGACGGCCATTTCCACTGGCTGAAGATCCGCGCACGTCCGGTTCTCGGTTCGAATGGCGAAGTCATCCGCTGCGTCGGCACGATCATCGATGTCACCGAGCAGAAGAACTCGATCGACCGGCTGCTGGTCGATGCCATGCACGACAACCTGACGGGCCTGCCGAACCGCGAAGTCTTCCTCGACCGGCTGCAGGCGATCCTGTCGTTGGCCTCCACCTCCGACAGCGTGCGCCCGACGGTTCTGGCGATCGACATCGACCGCTACAAGCAGGTCAACGATGCGCTGGGCATTGCGGCAGGCGACAACATCCTGATTGCCATCACGCGGCGCCTGCGTCGTTTGCTCAAGCCGCAGGATACGCTGGCGCGTCTATCCGGCGATGAATTCGGCCTGATCCTGGTGTCGGAAAAGGACCCCGGAAAGATCGCCGACTTTGCGGACGCCGTATCCAAGGCGATCATGGTGCCGCTCAACTTCGCCAATCGGGAAATCAGCCTGACGGCCTCGATCGGCCTTGTCTCCTGGGTCGACCAGCAGGAAAGTGCAGCCAGCCTGCTTGCCGATGCGGAGCTTGCCATGTACCGGGCGAAACGCACCGGCGGCAACCGCGTCGAGCCCTTCCGGCCGGCCTTCCGCACCGTCAGCACCGACCGGCTCCAGCTTGAGACGGATCTGCGCCGCGCCATCGAGCGGAAGGAACTGTCGATGGCCTACCAGCCGATCGTCAGGCTCGCCAATGGCGAGATCGCCGGCTTCGAGGCGCTGATGCGCTGGGATCATCCCAAGCGCGGCAATATCTCGCCGACGGAGTTTATCCCGATTGCGGAAATGTCCGACCTGATCGAGCCGCTCGGCATGTTCGCGCTGGAGCGCGCCTCCGGCGACCTGATGGACTGGGAGCGCCAGACCGGCGAACTGCCGATCTTCGTTTCGGTGAACCTGTCGTCCGCGCAGCTGATCTCCAGCGAAATCTACAATGACGTGCGGGCGCTGCTGGTGAAGACGCAGTGCGATCCGAAGCGGATCAAGCTGGAACTGACCGAAAGCGTGGTGATGGAAAACCCCGAACAGGCGCGCCTGATGCTGGAAAAGCTGAAGGATACGGGGATCAGCCTGGCGCTGGACGACTTCGGAACCGGCTATTCCTCGCTTGCCTATCTCACCCGCTTCCCCTTCGACACGATCAAGCTCGACAAGGCGCTGGTCTGCGACCAGTCGGACAAGAAGTCCGTCCTTCTACGCTCCGTCGTCTCGATGGCGCGCGGGCTCGACATGCAGGTGGTGGCTGAGGGCATCCAGACCGACCAGGACGCCGCCGACCTCGCGATGATGGGCTGCGACTTCGGCCAGAGCTATCTCTTCGGCCCGCCCTTGGGTTCCGAGTCGGTGCTCAGGCTGCTCAAGGAGCGGTTTCCGCTGATGAAGCGGGCGTGAGGGGGAAAGCCCTCACGTGCGTTGCAAGGCGACCTGGAGGCCGAGCCCGACGAGGATTGCGCCCCCTGCCCTTTGCAGATTCCGCTGCAGCGCCGAGACCCGCGATAGACGCGCGGTAATCGCACCGGCCGCAAGGACACAGGCCACGTCGGCAACGGTGAACATCGCATTGACCAGCGTGCCGAGGATCAGGAACTGCAGCCAGACGGGGAAAGCAGCCGTCGCGTCAATGAACTGCGGCAGGAAGGCGAGGAAAAAGATCGCCGTCTTCGGATTGAGCACCTCGACAAGCATGCTTTCCAGGAAGGCGCGACCCGCCGATTTCGGCGCCGGAAGGCCACCATTCATCTCAACAGCCGAGCGGGCGGCGCGGAACATGCGGATGCCGAGATAGATCAGATAGGCAGCGCCTGCGAGCTTCACCGCGAGATAGAGCGTGGGCACAAGGTGGAAAAGGATCGACAGTCCTGCGGCGGCGGCCACGACATGCACGTAACATCCGACATGAATGCCAAGTGTCGCCATCAGCCCAGCGCGACGATCCGCAGCCAGCGTGCGCGCCGCGACATAGAGCATGGCCGGGCCGGGGATGAACGCGAAGACGGCGGTGGTGACGAAGAAGGCGATGAGGATGTCGGTGGAGGGCATGGGTTGGGTCGCTTTCCGGCAGCCCAGGATGGGTTGCATAGCCGAGACTGCCCTTTGCAGCGACCACACACAAGCGTGCTTTATCGGAATAAGGTTCTACTAGCGGCGAACAAGTGTATCGCCCAAAGTGTCAGTCTACCGAAAGCGTGTTGCGGTAAGCATGCCATGCGTCCTTGCAGGAGGCCGTTGCGCGGGGCGTCTTTCCATCTCGCCACATAGCGTCCCAGTGCGCCAGGTCACGAACATCAGCGGCCCATGCTTGCGGATCGGTGCACGTCTTGGCCGCGCCGGCACTCAGACACCCAGAAGCTCCGTAACGCTGGAAACTCGATGGCGCCCAACTGTTTTTCAAGACTGCCCCCTTGAACTCGAAAAGGTTACCCTGCTGCTCTTCAGTGTCCTGAGGGATTTGTTCCGGCTGTATAGTGAACGCAACATCAGCGAAAAATGACATCGCCTGCTTCCATGCAGCATCCAACTCATTCGGATTGTCTGGCTCTGTGACGGGCAAGAATGGTGGCACGAGCCTCCCGTAAGACGACTCCCAAACCAGCATCAAGGAGGCGTTATTGGATCCCGCCAATGTCGCCTTCCAAAGCAATCGCCAGGCTTGGTCACAGTCTGACGCCTCAATCAGCCGTGCAACTTGCTGGAAGTCCGTGACCCCGAACGGGTCTGCGCTCTGAGCACGCTCCTCGGCAATTAGGTCCGTCGGCATTATGGCCGCCACGACAATCGCCTGAGCAAGGTAACGGATCACGCGTGTCCCGCCTCCATCGACAGCATCGCGGGATTGATGCCCATCAGCGCCAGCGCCCGGTCATACTTGTTGTCGAGGCTGCGGTCGAAGATCAGGCTTTCGGTGGCGGCACAATGCAGCCAGCCGTTCTGGGCGATCTCTTCTTCCAGCTGGCCCGGGCCCCAGCCGGCATAGCCGAGCAGCATTGTGGCGTGGCGGGGACCGCGGCCGTCGGAGATCGCACGGACGATATCGAGGGTGGCGGTGAGCGAGATATCGTCGCTGACGGGGATGGAGCTGTCGGAAAGATAGTCATCGGAATGCAGCACGAAGCCGCGGTTCTGCTCCACCGGACCGCCGCACTGGATGGGGAAATGGCGGGCGTGATCGGGCAGCATGATCGCATCGTTGCGGTCGATCAGCTCCAGATGCAGGAGCAGATCCGCGAAGGTGACCGATTGGGCACGATTGATGATGAAGCCCATGGCACCCGCATCGGAATGGGCGCAGATATAGACCACGGAACGGGCGAAGTTGCCGTCTGCCATGCCGGGCATGGCGATCAGCAGCTGGCCATCCAGGAAGCCGCGTTCTCTCAGACTGGTTTTGGACGACAATGCCATGCCCGCCTCCTTGGTTTGCCTCCAGGGCAATCGGCTTCATGCGTGGTTCAGATGTAGTCTCGTATTCAAGATGGGGCAGAAGCGGATTGTGATCAACCCAAAATGATGACCATGAAGCAAGCGTGACTGGCTAATGTGAGAGTGATCTTTTAGAGCCGGATGCATGACCTTCAGGAAGAAAACAGAGATGTCTTGTTCGAGCCTTTCGCGGGTCATCCGCAGCGGTCGGCTGGTTGCGCTTTCGGCGGCAATCGGTGTGATGGCGATGATGCCCGGTGCGCCGGCTGTCGCCGCGAGCAGCGACTGGGCTGTGAACGAAGGCGGGCGCATGCGGCTGATCCTTCTGCCGGAAGGTGCCGACGGACTGCGCCAGGGGGCGCTGGTGATCGAGCCCAAACCGGGCTGGATCACCTATTGGAAGGAGCCCGGCGATGTCGGCATTCCGCCGACGCTGACGCCGGCTCCCGGCGCTCCATACACGGTAGAGAGCGTGGACTTTCCCGTGCCGAAGGTGCTGGAGAGCGGTGAGCTCACCGATGTCGGTTATGATCATCCGGTCACGCTGCCGCTGACGCTGAAGAATGCGCCTGATGGGACCGGCGTCACGCTCAGCGCCTTTGTCGGCGTCTGCCAGAATATCTGCATCCCGTTTCAGGCTGATCTGAGCGTGCCCCCCGATACGGCAGCCGTCGCCAATCCGGTCGAGGCAGCCCTGGTTCGCGCAGCACGCGCCCAGGTGCCGCCCGGGCCATCGGCGGATTTTCATGTCGTCACCCATCAGCTGAGCGCAAACAAGAAGGAACTGGTGGTGCGGCTGAAAATGCCCGCAGCCAACGACCAGCCGAAGGCCTTCGTCAGTGGTCCGAGCGGGCATGTGTTTGTGCGCGCGCTTGCCACACAGCTTGACGGCGGCGAGACGCTTCTGACGCTGCCGATCGGCAAACTGCCGAAGAAATACGATATCGCCGGCAAAGAGTGGGGACTTCTTGTGGTCAGCGGCGACCGGGCGATGGAAACCAAGCTTGCCTTTGATTGACCCGTTCCTATATTCGCCTCGATTGCCATCCGGAGGGGTTCTGGATGGTGCAACACAGCGAGGACGATTTGATGACCATTGCCATTGGCGAAAAGCTGCCCCAGGCCACCTTCAAAGAAAAGACCGCTGACGGTCCGGTGGAGATCACCACGGAACAGCTGTTTGCCGGCAAGAAGGTTGTCGTCTTCGCCGTTCCGGGCGCTTTCACGCCCACCTGCACGCTGAACCACCTGCCGGGCTACCTCGAAAACCGTGATGCGCTGATGGCGCGCGGCGTCGACGACATCGCCGTCGTCTCCGTCAATGACTGGCATGTCATGGGCGCCTGGGCACAGCATTCGGGCGGCCAGGGCAAGATCCATTTCCTCGCCGACTGGGACGCCGGCTTCACCAAGGCCATCGGCCTCGACATCGATCTGTCGGGCGGCGGGCTTGGCGTGCGCTCCAAGCGCTATTCGATGCTGGTGGAGAATGGCGTGGTGAAGAGCCTCAACATCGAGGAAAACCCGGGCCAGGCAACGGTGTCCTCGGCTGCGACGATGATCGAGCAGCTCGGCACGTAAGCCATATCAGTTGTTCTCAGAGAGATTTCAGAGGCTCGGGTGACCGGGCCTCTTTTCGTTTCCGCCAGTGCTCAGTGGGCGAGATCGAACACCAGAATGCCGGCCAGGCCGCCATCGGTGGCGCTGACGATCCGCTCACCGACTTCCACATGCTTGGGATGTTTCAGATAGTAGTCGCGGACCATCTCGTCCTCGAAGGTGACGATGAAACCATCATTGTAGCCGCCGGTGAGCCCCTCCGGCGAGACATTCGCGCCCGCCTTCACCTCCAGCATGCCTGGGACGACATCCTTCAGATTGGCAATCGCCGCATAGATCGCCTGCTTCTCGGCTTCCTGAACGGCGGCCTTGAAGCGCAGGAACACGCAATGCTGGATCATGGATGTCTCCCGTCTGTTCTGTTTTGAAGGGAGCATAGGGGCAACGAGGGAAAGGGCAAGGGGAGGACGTGCTTGGTGTCCCATTGCGAATGGCGATATGTTCCAGCAGACTACAACCGAAGATAATCAGAACACTGGTTGTCATTTGACAACCAGTGTTGTAGGATCTTTGGAGCAATCGGTGAGGCGCAGGCATCCGAACAAGGAGATCGAAGAAGCCTTGCGTTACGCGGAGGCACAAGGTTGGCGCGTCGAGGTCGGCGGCAGTCATGCCTGGGGTCGGATCTATTGTCCCTATGACGACGAGACATGCCGATGCGGAGAATTCTGTATCACGAGCGTCTGGAGCACGCCGGCCAGTCCAACGAACCATGCACGCGCCATCCGACGCGTTGTGGACCGCTGCAGTCGCCGATCGGATGAAGGCGAGTTTTGAAAGGGCTGCGGATGAACGATTACCTCTTCGTACTGAAGTATCGACTTCCTCCTGATCTAGAGGTTGGCGCGGCCGTCGAAAGGCTCGGAGCAGCCGGCTGTACCGATGCACTTGTCGGCATCGGGATCGCGGGACGGCTCGCGCTTGAATTCGATCGAACTGCAGCCAATGCATTCGACGCCATCATCAGCGCGATCACGGATGTTCAGGACGCCCTGCCCCATGCCGAACTCATCGAAGTGGGCCCCGATCTCGTCGGTCTGAGCGACATCGCCGATTTCGTTGCCGTCAGCCGCCAGAATATCCGCAAGCTGATGGTCGGCAACCCAGCGGCGCCACTCCCGGTCCATGACGGTACGACGACACTCTGGCCGCTGGCGGAGGTTCTGGATTGGTTGTTTGCAGAAAAAGACTACCCGCCTCAGCCCGTATTGCGCGAAACGGCGATCGCCGCGCGGAGCGTGAACATGGACCGTCAAAGGCTTCGATATGACGTATTGAAGCGGGTCGACCTGCAGCACGCAGCAGGCTGACTGCCTCACTTCACCATCAGCGACTTCGGAAAACCGCCGGTCTTCTTGAAGGGTTCCATGCCCTTGCGGGCGAGCTCGTCGGCGCGTTCGTTTTCCGGGTGGCCGGCATGGCCCTTGACCCAATGCCACTTGACCTTGTGGCGCTGGTTGGCGGCGTCGAGCGCCTGCCAGAGTTCGCCGTTCTTGACCGGCTTCTTGTCTGCGGTCTTCCAGCCGTTCTTCTTCCAGCCGAAGATCCACTTGGAGATGCCGTCCATCACGTATTTGCTGTCCGTGTAGAGGTCGACCTCGCAGGTGTCCTTCAGCGCGTTCAGCGCCGTGATCGTGGCGAGCAGCTCCATGCGGTTGTTGGTGGTGTCGGCCTCGCCACCGAAGAGTTCCTTCTCGACTTCGCCGTAACGCAGGATCGCGCCCCAGCCGCCGGGGCCGGGATTTCCCGAGCAGGCGCCATCGGTGAAGATGTCGACATGCTTCATGCGATCAATCCGTATTCGGAGGCATTGGTGACGGCGCGGTGGAAGCGCAGCTTCTTCAGATATTCGAGCGGGTCCTTCTTGACCACGAGCGCGCCTGCCGGAGTGGTCAGCCAGTCATAGAGGCGGGTCAGAAAAAAGCGCAGAGCGGAGCCGCGGCACAGGATCGGCAGGGCCTCGATCTCGGCGGCCGAGAGCGGGCGCACGGACTGGTAGCCCTCGATCATCGCCTTGCCCTTGGTGATGTTGTAGGCGCCGTCCTTCTCGAAGCACCAGGAATTCAGGCAGATCGAGAGGTCGTAGACCAGCAGGTCGTTGCAGGCGAAATAGAAGTCGATGAGCCCCGACAGGCTGTCGCCGAGGAAGAAGACATTGTCCGGGAAAAGATCGGCATGGATGACGCCCGCCGGCAGATCCTTCGGCCAGTGGGTGGCAAGGACATCAAGCTCGGCGCCGATCTCGGCTTCCAGCCCCTCCTCCACCTCGTCGGCACGCGCCTCGGACTTCGCCCAGAGCATCTGCCAGCCTTCGAGCGACAGCGCATTCGGCCGGGTGAGCTCGAAGCCCTCACCCGCGATGTGCATCCTGGCGAGCGCGGCGCCGACTTCGCGGCAATGCTGGGCTTCCGGCTTGCGCAGCCACATGCCTTCAAGGAAGGAGATGAGCGCTGCCGGGCGGCCCGAGAGTTCGCCGAGCAATTCGCCATCCTTGCGCGGCAGGGGCAGCGGGCAGTTCAGACCGCGCTCGGAGAGGTGATGCATCAGGCCGAGGAAAAAGGGCAGATCCGACTTTTCGACGCGCTTCTCGTAGAGCGTCAGGATCAGCGGGAACTTCGAGGTGTGCAGCAGGAAGTTTGAATTTTCCACGCCCTCGGCAATGCCCTTGTAGGAGAGCAACTCGCCGGCGTCATATTGCGCGAGAAAGGCCTTGAGGTCGATTTCGTTGATGTCGGTATAGACTGCCACAGCGTAAAGTTCCGTGCCGCTTCGATGAGGCCACGAGTCCTATAACGGCATGACGGACAGTGCCAGCCCTGGAACGACATGGGGCACAGGAAATGGGGCGTATCCGACCCCCGCCAAATCAGACTAAGTTGCATAAAAAGGCTAAATCGCTACTTTTGGGGGTGCTCTCATTCGAGAAGGAGGCGTATTTGGAGCCTGATTTTCCTTTCGAGTTCATAGTGCAAGGAACACCTGTTTCCTTTCAACGCAGTAGCACCGCAGCCAAGCAAGAGTGGAAGGAACTTGTCCGATCGGCAAGCCGCAACAAACTACCGGCGATGCACTTTGCCACAGACAAGCCACTTTCGGTGACTTTGTATTATTATCCGGAAGACAGGATGGCGGGAGACATCGACAACATAGTGAAGCTTATACTTGATGGAATGATGCCCCATTTGTATCAGGATGACGCTCAGATCGAGCGCGTGGTGGTGCAAAAGTTCGAACGGGGGCGGATATTTTCATTCACGGATCCATCCGATACATTGGCAGCATGCTTATTGGGGCCGAAACCAGCGCTTTATGTGCGCGTGTCAAATGACCCGTTTGAGGAGCTAGAGCCGTGATCTCTTCGAGAACAACCGAGGCCGAGATATTCTCAGCAACCGCGCGCAAGCTGGTCGAGCAAGGCTACGACGTCATCAGTGAACCAACTGCTGCGCTTCTACCGGATGCGCTAAAGTCTTTCAGACCAGACGGCATAGCTATAGGTAAAGAACCGAAGCTCGTGATTGAACTTGCCAGCGAAGGCCCACAATCAGCGAAGAGAATTGCGCAATTGCAGGAGGCACTGAAAGAGCTGGCTGGTTGGAAGCTTCATCTGGTGGTCAGCACTTCACTCACCCAGTCTGAAATTCCGACAGCCGACGAAGCCAGTATTCTGCTCAGTATAGATCGCGCAAGGAAGCTTCTCGTGGACGAACCTCAGGCCGCGCTTCTGATCGCGTGGGCCACTTTGGAAGCGCTGAGCAGGTCAAGAAGACCTGCCGAATTCGCGCGAGCACAGTCACCAGGCAGAATTATTGAACGGCTCGCGACGGAAGGCATTATCACGGCATCAGAGGCCAATTCTCTGCGAAAACTGGCGGTCAAACGAAATGCCTTTATCCACGGAGATTTGACTCAAGCGGTTGATCCTGAGGAACTCGCGAGCTTCATGCAGATAATTGCGAAGCTTGTGAATTCTCAGGCGATGCATACACCTCCTGTAAGCGAAGCGATCTAAAGCGTGTCGCATTTATTCAGCCTCATATCCTGCTGCTTTGAAGAAGTTTCTGCACTCAGTGACGGAGAAGAGGGCGATGATGTCGCCGAGGGCTTGGGCAATCGTGTCAAAGCTTCTGGCGGCTCGCTTTCGTAAGAGCGCCTTGAGCTTCGAGAACGCCATTTCGATGGGGTTCAGGTCAGGCGAATAGGGCGGCAGGAAGAGCAGCCAGGCACCCTTCGCCTTGACGAGTTGCTCGGCTTTCTCGCTTTTGTGGAAGCCGACATTGTCGAGGATGACAACGTCGCCGGGCGACAGTGTCGGCGCAAGCTGTGTCTCGATCCATGTTTCGAAGATGCGGCTGTTCATCGGCGCATCGACAATCCATGGCGCGGTCAGGCCATGGCAGCGCAGTCCGGCGATGAATGTCTGCGTCTTCCAGTGGCCGAAGGGAGCGTAGGCTGCAAAGCGACTGCCTTTGGCAGACCATCCGGTGCGCTTCGTCAAACGGGTATTCGTGGACGTCTCATCGATAAAGATGAGCCTGGACAACGCCTTGTCGAAGAACCGCTTGCGGCGGTTGATCCAAAGATCACGCGCCTTGGCGATCTCCGGTCTGCGCTGCTCGCTTGCCTTCAGGCTTTTTTTTATTGCTCAACCCAAGCCGGTGCAGAAACCGCCCGACGGTGGCGCGGTGGACGTCGATGCCGCGCTCGGCCAGTTCGAGACACAATTCGTCCAGAGTCACTTCGCCATGCAGAGCCACACGCTCGCTGAGCCATTGCCCATGCGGCGAAAGTTTACTGCCAGGCGGATGGCCCTGTCTTGCGGGGCGAAGAGAACCAGAGGAACGATGCAGGATCATCATGTTGTTGACGAACCGGGGCGAAACCCGGAAATGCCGGGCGGCTTCCCGGTTGCTATTGCCTTCATTCACAAACGCGACGACACGCTCACGCAACTCCATCGGATGCGGCTTGCCCATGGCGCTTCTCCTTCCATGGGCACAGTCAATCACAGATCAAGAAAAACAGGAATCCTGAATCACGTTTGCCGCGACACGCT
>LFEF01004875.1_pt1 | contig 28202 bp, 5 predicted proteins | sample 619371 | NCBI WGS metagenome assembly LFEF01 (sample SAMN03014291, study PRJNA259931) | freshwater metagenome | biome: lake; feature: waterbloom | place: China: Taihu Lake | collected 2006-08 | depth 0 m m
AATTTTAATGGTTTTTATATAAATCTTAAAAAAAGAAATGATGAAAAGAAAATTACTCTGTACAATTAAACACTTATCATACATAATGATAGGGTGTTTGTTTAGTGTTTCTTCTGAAGCACAAAATATTTTTAGCGGTGAACCTGTGCAAGTTGTTGGAACTTTTAACGGATTTTCAACAACTCCTTACAATTCAGATTACAGAACTACTTCTTACAGAAGATTAAGTGTTACAACCGGAAACCCAACAGATGGAAGGGGTCAATGGGCAACAACAATTAATGTACAAAATTCAGGCGGAAATGTTACCCCAATTAACATGCCGGGTGGCGGTCCGGGTGGTTTTTTATTTATTTCGGGACCTTCTTCCAATCGTTTTCAAAATAAATGGGCTTTTAGTGGAGTTGGACAAGGGGCAATAAACGGAATCAACGCAGGGTTAGTTTACAATACGGGTGCTGATATGGGTTTAAACATGAGCACGACCGGACATTACACTTTCGTGTTTAATGATGTAGGATATACGGCTACCAATTCAAGATATTACGTTGGTTTAACTCAAAATGCTCCTGTAAATGTGACAAGAACCGGACAAAGTTTTGTCGCTGGTCAACCGGTTATTAATATTTCTACAAGCAGCACTCCATCAACAGGTGAAAATGTTTATGTGAGATTTAGAGTATCAACAAATTCATTTGACGCAGCTTCTTCAACAACTATTGTACAAGCAACTGGTTCAGGAACAAATTGGACAGCTACATTACCAACTCAATCTTGTGGAACTACTGTGCATTATTACGTGTTTACCAGTACAAGAAGTTTAACAGCTTTGAATTCGGGTGATGAAATTGATAAATCGTTGAGTTCACTACGTTATGATGATAATAATGGTAATAACTTTAGTATATCTTTTTCACCAGCTTCAACTGCTGCGGTTATATCAGGAACTAATACAATCTGTGAAGGGAACAATACAAATTTACAAGTAACCATTACAGGTGGACTTGCTCCCTACACGGTTGTGTATTCGAATGGAAGTTCAAATTTCACAGTGAACAATTATCAAAGTGGAAACAATATTACTGTTGCTCCAAGTAGTACTACAAATTATACCTTAGTGTCTGTTACTAGTGCAAATGGATGTCTAAGTTCCGGAATTGCTGGAAGTGCATTGGTGTCTGTAAATGCTAATGTTACTTACTTCTTAGACTCAGATGGTGATGGATTTGGAAATAACTTGGTGACGCAAGTTTCTTGTACAGGAGCACCGGTAGGCTATGTAGCTGTTGGCGGCGACTGTGATGATTCTAATCCATCCATCAACCCAGGAGCGACAGAAATTTGCTACGATGGTATTGATCAAAACTGTAACGGAAGTTCAACAGACGGATGTCCGGTGATATTAGCACGTTTACGTAATGACAATTGCGGAGCGACCCTTACAACTATAGATCAAGTTTTACGTGGTGATTTCTTATCATCAAGTATTCCAAATGGAGTTGCGTTAAACGGATACCGATTCAGAGTAACCAACTTAACTACCAATGCGGTACGAATAATAGATCGTCCAAACTTTGTGTTACAATTATCAACAACGGATATTGCACAATATGGAACGGCTTATAGTGTAGAAGTTGCGGTATTGTTAAATACAGAATGGATGCCATATGGAGCAGTATGTAATGTAGTTACTCCTGGAGTTCCTAGTACAGTATTGGCTGCGAGTTCATGTGGAAGTACATTGGCACAGATGAATAACATCATCAGAGCCGTAGTGGTTCCTGCAGCTGTAAACTATGAATATGAAGTATCGTTGATAGAAGGAGGAATTCCGGTAGCAACAACAACATTGATTAGACCTGGAGCAAGTTTCAACTTATTACAATTGACCAATATTCCAATTAAATTTGGAGCAGAGTACCGAGTGAGAATGAAGGTAGAAGTACCAACAGACTTGGGCTTACAGTGGTCATCAGAATACGGAGCACCATGTTCAGTATTTAGTCCTGTAGCACCTGAGGCACAGATTGAAGGTTGTGGAGATGAAGCGGGTATTTTCCCAGCGTCATTGAATACGGTTATTTTTGCTACACCGGTAGGAGGAGCAACTCTATACCGCTTCACGTTAACCAATGGAAGTGGATATAACCAAGTGTTTACCACAACAACGAGATCGTTTAGATTAAGCAACTTCAATGCCTTGGCAACCTTAACACCTGGTACAAGTTATTCGGTAACGGTAGAGACACAGATTTATGGTTTCTTCTATGCCGGAAAAGATTGTAACATCACCACTCCTGGAGCACCACCGGTGTTAACAAGAGGTGAGGAAGAGGTGAAAGCACCAATTGAGAATGTTGCAGTAGCACCATTCAAAGTAGTGGCGTATCCAAACCCATTTGCGGATAGTTTTGTATTAGATGTTCAAACCTCAAGTGTAGAACCAATCAGTGTGGTTGTGTATGACATGGCGGGACGTTTATTAGAAACAAGAGACATCCAAGCAGATGATTTATCAACACAAAAAATCGGAGAGCGTTATCCTGCAGGGGTATACAATGCAATTGTAACCCAAGGAAACGAAACTCGAGTAGTACGTGTGGTGAAACAATAAGAACCATTTTTATAAATAAACAGAAACTCCTCAAGAAATTGGGGAGTTTTTTATTATCGATAAAAAGCGTGTTTTATGAGTTAAAATACTGTATATGAGTAGTGTGTCGAATATAAACGTAGCTCGACGATTTAATATATATTCTCATTTGTTTTAAATTAATTTTGATGTAATCATTTCCAAATACCACACAACCCTGAAATGAACGTTTCCAAAAAAATTAGTAACAAAAATGCACTAAACATGGAAACAAGAAAATTACAATTACATTGGCTTATTATTTTAAAAGCCTTTTTGCTTGTATCTGTCCTTTCGTTCGGACAGGTAAACATGACCTCTACTGGTAGTTATAGCCAAAATTTCAATACATTAGCTACTTCAGGTTCAAATAATAATTTTTCGAATAATGTTACCATAACATCATGGTACATTCAAAGAGAAGATGGAAATGCAACACCAAATGTTTATGCCGCTAGTACAGGTTCATCTTCATCGGGAAGCTTTTATAGTTTTGGATCAACAGGAAACAATGAAAGGGCTTTAGGTACCGTAAATAGCGGGGGTACTGAAGATACGGCGATAGGACTATTGTTGAGAAACACATCCGGAGTAACCATTACCTCAATTAGAGTTTCTTATACCTTAGAACAATGGAGAAAGGGAGGAGATGCTTCACAAGGTTTAACTTTTAGTTATCAAACTTCTTCATCTGTTATTTCAAATCTTACTCCTGATACGGATATGGGATGGACAAGTGTGTCGGGTTTAAATCTTAACAGTCTGGTAAATTCTGGACCGGATGATATCAGTGTTGACGGGAATACAAACAGCGTAAGTGCTACAAATGTAACATTAACCGGATTGAGTTTGGCAAACGGACAATATATCATGTTAAGATGGCGTGATATCAATCATAGTGGTAGTGATCATGGTTTGGCAATTGATAATGTATCCGTCAATTATACAGTGCCAAGTTTTATTCTTTCAAACGATATTACAACCAATAACAATTCTGCCAATCCCTTTACAACAAATCAAACAGTAGTTGCTAACGCCTCTTTTTCTGGTATCGGAAGAGGAAGCGGAATTAACTATGAAGCATCAAATGGAGCATATGCGGCAAACAGCTTCACAACAAGTGGTTCCATTGGGGCAGATGATTATTTTTATTTTACAGTAACACCAAATGTAGGGTACCAATTAAATTTTACAAGTTTTGATTATCAAGAGCAAAGAACAGACGGAGACAGTCCGGAAGATTTCTCATTCAGATCAAGTCTGGATAATTATAGTTCGTCTATATTAACTTATGGGTTAACAAATCAATCACCAACAAATAGATCGATTAATTTAAATGGAGCTCCTTTTCAAAATGTTCGAAGTGCTATATCATTTAGGTTATATGGGTACGATGCCTCCGGTCAAAATGCAAACGATAGAGAATACCAAATAAATAATTTTGCATTTTTAGGCACAGTAACAATGATACCTCCTAGTGTTTCCTCCACCAGTCCAACAGCTATCTGTAATAATGCTGCAGGAGTTGTTGTAATTAACGGAAACAATTTGATTCATGTTAATTCTGTTACAGTAGGGGGTACAGCGGTTACAATTACTGCTCAATCCAATACTCAATTAACAGTAAATGTTCCTCAAGGTGTTTCAGGACAATTAGTTGTAACAAATGAGGCAGGGAGTGCAAACGGTGCTATAATTACTTTACTTAACGCCGTAACGTATTATGCAGATGCTGATGGGGATGGTTTTGGTAATCCTTTGGTATCAGTATCAAATTGTTCAGGTCAACCGGTAGGTTATGTTGTAAATAACTTGGATTGTGACGATAGTATTACTTTCTATACAGATAGCGATGGAGATGGTTTTGGAGTGTTGCCAAAAGTGGCTTGTGGAACTGTTACAAATAATACAGATTGTAATGATAATTTAATCTCTTATCAAGACGCGGATAATGATGGATTTGGTTCATTACCGTTTGTTGCCTGTGGAGGTGTAAACAATTCGTCTGATACAAATGACGCATTGTTAACATACATAGACAATGATAATGATGGGTATGGAAGTCAACTATTAGCACCATCTGGAGTGATAGATAATACAGATTGTAATGATAACAATAATGCTATCAATCCCGGAGCAGATGAAATTTGTTTTGATGGAATTGATCAAAACTGTGATGGTAATTTTAACAATGGTTGTTCAGTAATTTTTGCACAACTTCGAAACGATAATTGTGGCATTACATTAACAACTATTACACAAGCTCTTCGAGGAGACATGTTATCCGGTTCTATTCCTCAAGGTGTTTCGTTGAATGGATATCGTTTTAGAGTGACAAATTTATCAACAAACGCAACGCGTATAATTGAAAGGTCAAATTATGTGTTTCAAATTTCTTCTACTGACATTGCTCAATATGGCACAGCATACACAGTTGAAGTAGCAATTCGATTAAATGATGAGTGGATGCCTTATGGAGGAGTGTGTTCTGTTGTAACGCCTGATGTACCTAATACCGTTATTGCAAATTCTTCTTGTGGCTCAACTTTAGTTCAAATGAATAACATTATTAGAGCAGTAGTTGTACCTTCAGCTGTGAATTATGAATTTGAAGTTTCTTTAATGGAAGGAGGTATACCGGTCGAAACGACTACTTTAACCAGACCGGGAGCGTCATTGAATTTATTACAATTATCAGGAATTTCTTTGAAATTTGATGCGGAATACCAAATTAGAGTTAAAGTAGAGGTGCCAACGGCTATTGGTCTTCAATGGTCAACAAATTATGGCATACCATGTTCTGTTTACAGTCCGGTAGCTCCGGAAGCTATAATTGAAGGCTGTGCTTCAGAAGCCGGAGTTAACCCTTCCTCAATGACTTCTGTTATCTATTCAAGTCCGGTAGGCGGAGCAACTCAATATCGCTTTACATTAAGTGATGGTAACGGTTATTTTCAACAAATCACTAGTTCTTCAAGAACATTCCGATTAAGTAATTTTCATGCTCTTTCTCCTTTAACTATAGGGGGTAGTTATTCAATAGAAGTTGAAGCTCAGGTATTTGGATTCTATTATCACGGAAAAGACTGTAATATTACTGTTCCGGGGACCTTAACTAGAAACGGTTCATTAAAAGAAAAAGAATCGGATGAAGATAATCAATCTGTAATATCAGAAAACATGGCGTCCTTTGAGATTATTGCATATCCTAACCCAACTGCGGATTATTTTCAATTAGATATACGTTCTCAACAGCAAATAATAAGTATTGCTTTATACGATACCTCAGGAAGATTAATAGAATCGTTCAACATTAATGCTTATGAAATTAATCAAAAGAAAATTGGACAACAATGGCCAACTGGTATTTATACAGCAGTTATTTCTGATAGTAAGGAGGTTAAAACAATTAGACTTATAAAAAAATAAATAACATAATTTACTTTAAACCTCCGAACTTTCGGAGGTTTTTGGTTGTTAATCTTTTTAATAATAACTTAATCGATTTTAATTCAATAAATTATATTCATTCAATACATTTGCGAAGTAAAAAAAGAATATGAAATTAAAAGTACCCTTTAATTTTATTTGGTTTTGGGTTGTTTTGTTCTCCTTACAAACCGGTTATTCAAATTCGGTATTAACGTGCTATCGAGATTTTGATGGTGATGGTTTCGGAAATGCAGCACAATCATTATCTTACACCGGAGCCGTTCCGGTTGGCTATGTGCTTAATGCTGAGGATTGTGACGATTCCAACCCAACCGTTTATCCCGGAGCTCCTGAAATTTGTTATGACTTAGTGGATAATAATTGCGATGGTCAAAACAGTGAAGGTTGTGTGCAAATTACAACACAAATTCGACCATTGCATTGCAATACGGTATTGCCTGCTTTGAATTTTCAGTTCAGAGCTTCTTCTGTCTCAACTTTCCAAATACCTGCCGGTGTAGTAATCAATGCTTATCGTTTTAAAATTAAAAATTTAGCCACCAATCAAACCGATATTGTTCAAAAGAGCTTGCCAATTATTCAATTGGTAGAATCTTCAGTAGCAATGTATGATTGTGCTTTTCAGGTAGAAGTAGCAATACAATTAAACAATGAGTGGATGCCTTACGGAGCACCATGTACTGTTTTTTCACCACCGGTGCCGGGAACAGTTATGGATGAAAACTCTTGTAATCTTCAAGTTCAACACATGAATACCATTATCAGAGCAATTCCGGTTCCTCATGCAACCCGTTATGAATTTGAAGTTTCACTTATTGAAGGGGGAGTTCCTGTAGAAACAGTTACGTTGATACGATCAGGTGCTTCATTAAACCTATTGTTACTAGATGGCATTTCTAAAAAGTTTAGTGCAGAATATAGAATTAGAGTAAAAGTCGAAGGATTAACAGCCTCCGGTCTGGTGTGGTCAATCGCTTACGGCCCACCATGCTCTGTTTTTTCTCCTCATCCCCCGGAGGTTTGGATCGAAGGTTGTGGTGATGAAGCCGGATTACAACCTGCGGCTTTAACAACTGTTATTTATGCAAAATTCGTTGGTGGCGTAACAAATTATAGGTATACACTTTCCCATGAAAATGGTTATTCGCAAACCTTTACTTCACTTGCTAGAACTTTTAGGCTCTCTAATTTTAATCAATTATCGCCTTTAACACCCGGAGCAACCTATTCACTTGCTGTTGAAACCATGATTTATGGCTATTACTATTATGGAAAAGATTGTAATATAAAAGTTCCCGGTGGAAATGGTTTAAAACCTAGTGAAATATATATTGAAGAAAATGTTGTTCTGCCCAAATGGATAGTTTTTCCAAACCCCAGCAACAACAATTTTTCTATAAAAACAACTGAAAATAACCCTAAATTCATTCACTATCAAATCATAGACGGATGGGGGAGAACTATCGAAAATAATAGAGTGAACTATCAAGAAGAGGGTGTTTTGGTTGGCGAATCGCTTCACCCCGGTGTGTATGTTTTAGTCTTGAGCGATGGTCAAAATTGGTGGAAAGAAAAACTGATTAAACAGTAAAATAAAATGTAAGTAAATTATTTATTATTGACGTAAATTATGTATTTTGTCGATATATTTAACATTTTATCGAATATTATAAATTTTACACCTTAAAAAATTTCTATTAACTTGATTTGCATTAATTTTAGCATGGAAAATTTTGATTTGTAAAGAGTTAAGTCCCATACTTGCCTACTAAAATAAAAGAATAATGAAAAGAATTTTACATATTTGCAATCCGCTCAAAACAATAAAAACGGCACTCTTGTTATTTCTTTTATTGTTTGGTTTCAACAATACTAACGCACAAGTTTCTGCCTATTTTTTTAGTGAATCATTAGAAGGTTATACAGAAGTTACGGGTGGAACTATTGCTTATCCGGCTCCATGGGATAACCATGCAACCGGTGCTGCCACTGCTGCTAATTTTGGTTTTAATTTTGAATTTAACGGAACTGCTTTTACGTCTTGTTTTATCAGCCCAAATGGTTTTATTACATTTGGAGCTACCCAGCCGGCTCCTACAAATTTTGTCCCTATCAGCAATACGTCAGCCTACAATGGTGCTGTATCTGCTTTGGCAACAGATTTAATCTCAAATACTGATCCAATTACTTTTACCACTTTAGGTGTTGCCCCAAATAGGGTTTTTGTTGTTCAATGGAAAAATGCCCTTCGCAGAACAGAAACAGGGGTTTTCAATTTCCAAATCAGATTGTATGAGACATCCAATGATATTGAATTGCGATATGGTTTTTGTTTCCCCGATAACACTACGGTTATTACTGCTCAAGTTGGATTAAGAGGACCAAATAATTCCTTTTTATCCAACGTAAGCAATCGTTTACAAGCCGGAGTGAATACAAATAACGTTTGGTTTTTAAGAAGTACTCCCGGAACAGCAAATTCAAGCTCAATGAGAACCAGTATGGCAGAATACCCTGATAATGGATTAGTATACCGTTACAGTGTCCCTCCGGCTTGTTCAACGCCAACTGGTAGCCCCTCAAATTTGGTAATTGGTGGTACTTCAATCACTACTTCAGCTTTTACCGGAAATAGTTTTACCCCAGCAACTCCCTCTTCAATTCGTTATTTAGTATTAAGAAGTACAGTTAATACCCCACCCGATGCCACTCTTGTTCCGGATGGAACTTATTGGGGGCCTGGTAATGTTATTGGTGGAACTTATACAGTTATCAGTACAACCAATGCCAGTAGTTTTGTTCAAACCGGTTTAGCTAACAATACCACTTATCATTATTGGGTAATACCTTATGATGGGGATTGTTTTGGTGGACCGCTATACAATCTATCGAATATGATTTCGGGTAGTCAAACAACCTGTATACCCGCTACTACTTTATTAGCCAATACAGGAGTCAACGGAAATGGATTTACAATTAACTTTAATGCTGTTCCCGGTGCAACAAATTATCAAATTGATGTTTCTACCAATAACACCTTTACGGCTATCTTACCTGCTTATAATAATGTATTAACCGGTGGAGCAACTTCTTTTACGGTAACAGATTTACCCCCTTTAGCAACTTATTTTTTTAGAGTGAGAGCCGTGGGATTGGGTTGTAATTTAAACAGCACAACCGGAATTGCGGTGCTGCCTTGTGGTTATTATTTTATACCGTATAACCAGAATTTTGACACCACAGCAGTGAATGCCATTCCTAGTTGTACTGCAACGGTAGATGATAATACAGACGCTACCTCATGGAGGGTTCAAGCCATTAATCCGGCATCTGCTCCAAGAGCATTATACCTCAATAGAAATACTACCGTAGCAATGGATGACTGGTTTTTCTTACCGGGTTTGAAATTAGATGGAGGTACAGCTTATCGACTTTTTTTTAGATACAATACTACCGCTACAACCGCACAAACTGAACGTTTACGTGTAAGGCTAGGTAGCGGGCAGTCCATTGCACAAATGAACATCACTATTTTAGACCTTCCTAATATAACCAATACCATTTATCAATCTGCTTTTGTAGATTTTACTCCGGTAACGAATGGAATTTATTTTTTAGGGTTCCAAGGATACAGTGCTGCAAACCAAAGTTATATTGTGTTAGACGATATCAGCGTTACAGTTGCTCCAACCTGTGTTGAACCTGAAAATTTAACCGTAAATAGTGTTGGAATCAATACCGCAACAATCGGTTTTGATGCTCCAACCACTGTGCCTTCTCAAGGATACCAGTATTTTCTGTCAACCTCAGATGTGCCTCCAACTACTGCTACAACACCAACTGGTTCCGTACCTTTTGGTTCTACTTCAATTTCGTTGTCCGGACTTACTTCTTCCACTTCATACTATTTATGGATAAGAGGAAATTGTGGCGGGGCAGATGTAAGTATTTGGACATCTGTTTTTGCTTTCAGTACCGATTGTAATCCACCCGTATTTACAACATTAACTCCCGCTAATCGTTGTGGAAACGGTACGGTGAACTTGGTGGCTATTCCAAATGGCGGCTCTATAACGCAATGGTATGATGCACCCGTAGGTGGAAATTTATTGTTTACGGGCTCTACTTTTACAACTCCTGCCCTTACTTCCACTACAACGTATTATGCTCAGGCAAGAGCGGCAGGTGGAAACGTGTCTGCTGGCCCCAGAACACCTAATTCCATTCCCGGAAACAAAGCTTTAATTAATACTCCTTCCGGAGTTTTTATTTCGATAACAGAAAATACACAATTATTGGGGGTTGATATCTTTCCATTGTCTTCCGGTCAGTCGGGATTAATGGTTATCCGAAATTCACTTAATGTTGCAGTAGCTTCTATCCCTTTTACCACCACTGTTGTTGGGGGGAATACTCCACAAACCATTCCAATTAATTTCAATTTTACCCCCGGAAATTATTCGGTAAACTTAACTACAGTTCCTACTTCCGGATTAATCGGAAATACTGATAATGTGGTTTATCCTTATTCTTCCTCTGTTGCTTCAATCAACGGAAATAGTTTTGATAATTCCTTTTACATCTTTTTCTATAATTGGCGTTTTACAACAACTTGTCTTTCTGCAATGACGGCCGTTACAGCAACGGTTACACCACCACCAACCTTAAATTTAAGTACTAACGCATCTGTTATTTGTAGCGGATTGAGTACGCCAACGGTGAATGTGATTGGAGCAGGCTCGTTCAATACCTTTACCTGGTCTCCGGCAACCGGTGTTTCCGGTTCAGTTGGAACAGGATTTACTTTCAATCCAACAGAAACAACTGTCTATACTTTAACCGCTAATCAAACTTCTGGAGCATTTTGTTCTGCAACAACAACAATTACGGTAACGGTGAATCCATCTCCTCCTTCAATAACCATTTTACCTGGTAATTCAACCATTTGTGAAGGAACAATTCAACCTTTAACCGCTACTTTTGGAGCTTCAGCTGCAGTAAATATTGTGAACGAAAACTTCGAAGGAGCAAGTGGATGGACCGTTACAAATACTTCTGTAGGAGGTAATGTGGCTAATGCTGCTTGGACTTTACGAAATAGTACTTACAGTTATACCAGCGGTACCTGGACATTTAATGCAAGCAGTAACGACGCCTCTCAATTTTATATGGCCAATTCCGATGCTCAAGGCTCGCCAAGTAGTAATTTAACCAGAACTACTTTAGAATCACCAACCTTTAGTCTCGACGGCTACTCAACAGCAGGAATCAATTTTTGGCATTATTTACGTTGGATTACCGGAAATAGAGCTCATGTAGAAATTTCTATAGATAATGGAGCTTCTTGGACATTAGTTGGAGCGTATACCGGAATTCAAGGCGGTGCCTCAAGTTTTGTAAACAGAACAATCGATATTACCCCTTTTGTAGGGAATAGTTTTGTAAAAATACGCTTTTTATTCGAGGCCACATGGGATTATGGTTGGGCCATCGATAATGTTCGTGTCTTTGGTGTTGTAGCAACAGCTGTAAACTGGACGCCAACAACCGATTTGTTTACCGATGCGGCTGCAACCATTCCTTATACAGGAACTCCAACTTCGTCCATTTTTGCCAGACCCACAGTAACCAGAACGTATAACGCAATTGTTACAACTGTTGATGGGTGTGTTTCTCAATCATCTGTAACGCTAACGGTAGATGCTTTACCCATTGCAGGAACGCTTAACGGTAACCAAACCTTGTGTGCCGGTTCAGCAGTTGCTAATTTAGATTTAATAGGTAGCTCAGGCCCAATTATTCGGTGGGAATACGCAGATGATGCTGCTTTTACAGTCAATGTTACTCCTATTGCCTTTACCGGAACTTCTCTTAGTTCAGTAGAGATGGGTGTTTTCTCCAATACGCGTTATTTCAGAGCAGTCTTAGGAAACGGTGTTTGTCCTTTGGTTTTTTCAAATGTGGCAGCCGTTGAATATCCTACCACTATCTGGAATGGTTCTGCATGGTCGAATGGCCTTCCGGACGCAACTAAGCGAGCCATTTTTATGGGTAATTTCACTTCTACCGGAAACTTCACCGCGTGTTCACTCGAGGTGCAATCCGGTAACGTAATTATACAATCCGGTCACACATTAATCATTACCAATAATGTAAATGTAACCGGCCCTCCGGCTACAACCAGTTTAGTATTCCAAAACGATGCTTCTTTGATTCAAATCAATAATGTAGCAAATACCGGAAACATTCGTTATTTCCGTGACGCTAATCCAATGGTGCGTAATGACTATACCTATTGGTCTTCTCCGGTAGCAAACCAAGTGCTCAACGTGTTTTCGCCTTTAACCAACCCAAACCGCTATTATATTTTTGATAATACGGTTTATAATTGGGTGTCTGTGCCGGGTGCCTCAACTATGGTGCCGGGTAGAGGATATATCATGAGAGCTCCAAGTAATTACAGCACTACTGTTCCTACCGTATTCAACGGATTGTTTGATGGTGTACCTAATAATGGTGACATTAATTCTGCAGTAGTAGTAAATGGTTTAGGTAATCGAAATTTACTGGGTAATCCTTATCCTAGTGCTATTCATGCCGATTTATTGGCAGATGCTTATCCAACTATTTTACAAGGTAGTTTCTATTTTTGGACGCATAATACACCGATTACCAATAATGTATATACCGAAAATGATTATGCAGTCTATAACCAAACCGGTGGAACAGCTGCTGCCATCAATACCGGAATCAATAATGGTATTCCTACCGGATATATTGCAGCCGGTCAAGGATTCTTTGTGCAAGGATTAAGTTCAGGTACGGTGACATTCAACAATACCATGCGTGTGATAGGAAATAACAGTGATTTCTTCCGTCCGGGCGGAAACAAAATCCAATCCACTCCTTCGGCAAAACACCGTATTTGGTTAAACCTCACCAATGCTTCCGGTGCCTTTAAACAACAATTAATCGGATACATTCAAGGAGCTACCAATCAAGTAGATAACCGCTTTGATGCCGATGCGGTAGAAGCCGGAAATTCTATCAATTTCTATTCACTTGTCAATTCAACTCCATTGAGTATTCAGGGGCGTAGCGTACCTTTCCAAATGACAGATACCATTCCGTTAGGATATCGTCTAACCCAACCGGGTGTTTACCAAATAACGATAGCTCAAATGGACGGATTATTTTCAACAGGTCAACAAGTATACCTGGAAGATACGCTATTGCAATTGACCCATAACCTTTCTGAAGGGCCGTATGAATTTACCTCAGAAAGCGGAACAATAGACAATCGCTTCATTCTAAAATTCCAGGAAGGAACCTTGAGTCTCGGAAATATAGAAGCATTTAATTTTCAAGTCATTAAATTTGATCGAACCATTCAAGTGCAAAGTGCTTCAACTCAACCGCTAATTGAAGTTAAGTTGTTCGATTTAAATGGTCGTTTATTAGCGGTAAAATCAAATATTAATGAACCAACGGTTTCGTTTGATAATTTGTCGTTTGCTAATCAAGTAATCTTAGTGCAAAGTAAAGTTGAAAATGGCACTGTCATTACGCGAAAAGTAGTCTTTTAATCTGAAAACAAACAAATTTCCTAAATACCCAACAAAAAGGGATTATTGTGAAAGCAATAATCCTTTTTTTATGCAGCTCAATGGTATGAATTGTAAATATTTTTATGAAAAGGGCTGTATCGTTCCGTTTGTAAATTTTTGTAGTAAACGTGCATTAAAGATATAGTAAACCTTTTTTCCCATTAATTTCCCTACATATTTTATCGTTTTCATCGTTTTTTTTAGCATTGTATCGAATCATTTAAGCTTCTTTTTGAAAGAAACTGTAGCTTTGAGTTTAGGTTACGATTGGATAACAATAAAAACCAATTAAAACAGCAATATTGTTACAAATTCAACAAAACATTTTTTCATTGTTAAAAAATAGTAAATAGTTACGTGTTTTATTGATGCAAAAAATGTACATTTGTTGTTACAACCATAAAAAAAAGGCGTCTTGAAAGCTGAAAAATAAGCGTTAAAATCGTTAATTATCAGAAAATTCAAACGTTAGTTTTATTTAATTGTCAATAGTCGATAAAATATGTTTTTTGTCGATGTTTTCATTTTAAGTAAAAGAGGGTATACCTTTTTATGAGGGGTAAAAAAATAATTTTTAAAACTGAATTTCCAAAAATAAAAACTATGAATTCAACTTTACTAACCTACATGAACAGAAAAGCTTCTATCACTTCGTTAAAGTGGTGTTTTTTACTGTTACTCATTTTTGGTCTATCCAAATCATTTGCTCAGGTGTCGAGTAATTATAATGCGTCCCACATTGCGATTACTCCGGCATATACCAATCTTACTGGTGCAAAAACGGTACTAATAGGAGGTATTTGGGATAATAATCCTGCTGTGAATGTCAACTTTGCCTCTCTAGGAGCGGGTTTTGACTTTCGATTCAATGGAATTAGTCAATCCTCTGTATGGGTTTCTCCCAATGGTTTCTTAACCTTTGGTAGTGCTCCAAGCAATACAAACTATGCTCCAATTGCGAGTGCAGAAGGGTATACAGGAACGATTGCCGGTTTTGCCGCAAATTTAAGTGTGGGTACAATCGCTGGCGGAACTCCGCAACCGAATTCCGTTGCTTATGAATTAACCGGTACAGATGGCAGTTATATCTTAAAATTTGAATGGAGAGCTTTTAGAAGAACGCCTACAGAGACTACTCCAATGAACATGCAAATATGGTTGTATGAAGGCAGCGATAGAATAGAAGTGCACATAGGTAGTGTTAATCCTTTAAATTTCAGTCAGCAAGTTTTCCCACAAATTGGTTTACGAGGTTCAAGCAATAGTGATTATAACCTATTTCAACATACAACAACCAATAGTTGGCCGGCGGCATCTTTTCCAAATTTCACCTCTCCGGCTGGTGCTAATACTCATACTGTATTTAGTAGAAATGGTACAACTATCGGGAGCGGTGCTTTCCGTTTGTTCCGTTTTGATCCGGTAACGTGTCCGGCTCCATCAGCGTTAAGCATATCTGATATATTAATCAATACGGCTACCATTAATTTAACTGAGCCAACTCCAATACCATCCAATCCTTATCAATTTGAAGTGCGAACAGCCGGCTTACCGGGCACACCCATATCAGGCTTTGGTGTTGCAGGAACAGGAACTGGTACAACTTTAAATGTAACAGGTCTTAACGCTAGCACAACGTATACGGCTTATGTTCGTTCAGATTGTGGACTCGGAGGTTTCAGTAATTGGGTCACAGTGGGGACTTTTACAACCTTATGTACAGCACTTACGGTCCCGTATTTACAAGATTTTGAAGGAACCACCGCACCAACAATACCTCCGTGTACTAGTGTACAAAATATTGGAACCGGTAACTTGTGGAGTATTGCCAATGCCGATGGTGAATCAGGATTTTTTGATAACCACTTGATCTATAATCAAAGTGGAACACAACCTGCCAACGTTTGGTTTTATACCGAAGGTATTCAGTTAACCGCCGGAACAACCTATCGTATGGATTATCTATATGGTGGTTCAAGTGTACCTTCTACCATTACCAATAGAATGGAAGTAAAATATGGGTTACAACCACGAAATGAGTTCATGACCATTCCGTTAGATAACCATCCTAATATCAAAGGTTCGCCTAATGGAAACGTAGTATATTTTACTGCTCCAACATCAGATGTGTATTACTTTGGTTTCAGAGCCTATTCATTAGCTGCTCAAGGAAAATTATTTGTAGAAGAAATACAAATTAACGTGGCCAACTGTTTGCCTCCAACAGGTTTAACAGCTTCTTCTGTTGCCTCTACTTCGGCTACTGTTAGCTGGACACCGCCGTCAGCACCTCCAGCTAATGGCTATCCTTATTTTATTACGACTACTAATCCGGTAGTTAATGCCAATTCAGGATTAATGGTGGTAGGTCAAACCTATAGAATTACTTCTGTGGGTACAACTAACTTTACGACTATTGGAGCCACTTCAAATACAGTAGGAACAACCTTTGTGGCAACAGCACCACCGGTAACGGCAGGAGCTTTTGTAGTGGGACAAACCTATACTATTAATGCTTTAGGTACAACTAACTTTACCTCCATTGGAGCAACATCTAATAGTATTGGAATTCAATTTATCGCAACTGGCGTTGGAACAGGAACCGGTAATGCAATTCCGGCCCAAACAACTGCTGCAGGTGACGGTGTGGTAGAAATTGTGTTAGGAAATAATGTTACACCTTCGGGAACAGTAGGACCCGGAATTCCGTTTGTGAATTTAACCGGTTTGGCTAACAATACTACTTATTATATTTGGGTAAGAAGCAGATGTAGTATATCAGATATCAGTGCTTGGTCTAATTATACGTCGTTTACTACATTAAATGTACCGGCGTATTGTATTCCGTCAAGTGCTGCTGCAACAACTTTCATCAATAACTTTACCACCACAAATGGTGTTACCAATATTACCAACTTATCAGGATTTTCTTTACCAACAGGCTATGGCGATTTTACAAGTCAAATTGTAACACAAGCTCCGGGCTTTAGTATTGGTTTTACGGTTGGAGTAACTACTCCTATCAATACCGGTATTGCCATTTGGGTAGATTGGAATAACGATGGAACATTTGATGTGAGCGAAAGAATGTATAACTCTGCGGCCTACGTAACCGGTGCAACAGGTTCTTTTGTTGTTCCGGCTGTTGCTACAGGATTTTACAGAATGAGAGTATTAACCGATTATTGGGCAACCAATCCTACACCATGTGTGATCAACACCCTTTTTGGTAACCAACAAGGGGAAACAGAAGATTATACGCTAAGAGTAGTGCCACCACCACCGCCATTAACATTATCATCAATCGCTAGCTCACAGTGTGCCAACACGGCTTCACCTTTAGTTACATTAACTGCCGGCGGACCTCCAACATATGACAGTTTTACTTGGTCTCCTGCAACAGGTGTTTCCGGAAGTGCAGCAGCAGGTTGGACGTTTACAAATACAACAACAACAGTGTATACTTTAACTGCCGTACAAACGTCAGCTCCATTTAGTATCAATACCGCTAGATTTACCTATACCGCTACACCGGCTCCAACAGCAGTAACAGTTACTCCGGCAACTCCAACGGTTTGTCAAAGCGGTCCGGCTCAATTGTTAACCGCAACAGGGGGTATTGTAAATAACAGTTTGGCGTTAAGTGAAGATTTTGAAGCAGGTGCACCAACTTGGACAAGAATTAATTTGTCAACAGGAGGGGCAGTAGCCAATGCCGCTTGGACGGAAAGACCAAACGGATATAATTATGGAGGGGTCTATAATAGTAATGATAGTTCAACTTTTATCATGGCCAATTCTGATGCTCAAGGTTCAGGAACCACTACCAGTGTGTCGTTAGTTTCACCGGTTTTCAGTTTGGCTAATTATTCGACCGCTAATTTGAACTTTTACCACTATTACCAAGGATTTTTTAATGGTTCAGCTGTAGTTCAAATTTCTACTGACGGAGGTGCAACTTGGTTGCCCGGAGCATTAGCCACATATACTACAACAAACCAAGGAACACGAACAAATTTTGCCTTAGTAACAATTAACTTGGCAACCTATTTGGGCCAATCAAACTTGAGAATTCGTTTTAGATATGACGCACAATGGGCATGGCATTGGGCAATAGATAATGTTACGGTTAGTGGTACAAGAAATGCACAAATTGTTTGGAATACAACTCCACCAACAGCTGGAACGGATTTTGTAACGCCAATCCCCGGATTGTTTACCGATGCTGCGGGAACTATTCCGTATACATTAAATACAATAACCTCCACAGTATATGCAATGCCTTCGGCAAATACTGTCTATACAGGTAGTACAAATGCAGCCGGTTGTGCAGCTTCTGCAACAGCAACTATAACGGTAACACCGGTAGTAGCAGGAACAGTAAGTGGTACACAATCCAACTGTGATACCAATGCCTTTACTAATTTAACGTTAGCCGGATTTACAGGTACAATTGTTCGTTGGGAACATGCAGATGATCCAGCCTTTACGGTAGGAGTAACACCAATTGCCAACACAACTAATACGTTAACACCGGCTCAATTTGGTACGTTTTCTACTATTCGCTATTTCCGTGCAGTAGTAGGAAATGGAATTTGTAATACGGTGAATTCAAATATTGTGTCTGTAGCCATTACAAGTACAACGTTAACAGGAACCAACACGTGGAGCAACGGTTTGCCGGATATCACGAAAAGAGTGATTATTGCAGGTAACTTTACAGCCAACGCTAACTTTTCAGCATGTTCTGTTCGTGTATTAACCGGAGCTACCTTAACTGTAAATGCCGGTGTAACTGTTACAGTAGAAAATGAATTTGTAGTAGATGGTCCATCTTTACCAAATACGGTGGTATTCAATAATGGGTCAACCTTGTTACAGAATTCAAATGCAACCAATAGTGGAACAATTCGATACATTCGCAATTCATCACCAATTATTCAATTTGATTACACCTATTGGTCTAGTCCGGTAGCCAATCAAGTATTAAGTGCTTTTTCACCCAATACTAATGTTAACCGTTTTTATGTATTCAATCATACACCATCCGTTTATCAATGGGCCAATGTAAGCAACACTTCCGTAATGGATGCGGCAAGGGGGTATATTATCCGTGCTCCTAATACTATTAGTACTACCGTACCTGCTCCTTGGGCTGGACAGTTTTTCGGTACACCGCACAATGGAACCTATTCAACTAATGTAGTATTGAGTGGTAACGGCGATAGAAACTTAATCGGTAACCCTTATCCAAGTGCCATTAGTGCAGATGATTTATATGCAGAGAATTCAAGTGTGCTGGTAGGAAATTTCTATTTCTGGACGCACAACACACCAATTACGGCAAACAATTACAATGCAGACGATTATGCTACCTATAATGGAGTAGGAGGTGTGGGTACAGCAGCTCCAACAACCGGAGTAAATAATTCAGCACCAACCGGATTCATCGGGGCAGGTCAAGGATTCTTTATTGATGCGGCGGCAACTGGCACTGTGAATTTTAATAATACCATTCGTGTAGCAGGAAATAATGGTCAGTTTTATCGTCCGGCTGGAAGAAATAACAATGCAACCCAATCAACAGAAAAGCACCGTTTATGGGTGAATATTATCAATAACCAAGGAGCCTATAAGCAAGCCTTAATTGGTTACTTGACCGGAGCAACCAATGATAGAGACATGCGTTACGATGCTGAGTTAACCGAAGCAGGTAATAGCGTAAGTATTTATTCGTTGTTAAACCAAGACAAATTAACCATTCAAGGGCGTGCTTTACCGTTTGAAAATACAGATGTAATTCCGCTGGGCGTGAGAACAACTTTACCGGGAGAATATGCCATTCAATTAGAGAATTTTGACGGGTTATTTGCACAAGGTCAAAATATTTATCTGGAAGACAAATTGTTGGGAATTGTACACGATTTAAAGGCAGGAGATTATACATTCAGCACAACCGGTGGAACAATGGATGACCGTTTCGAAATTCAATTTGAAGACGGAACGCTTTCTTTAGACAATCCAATTGATGTGGCTAACGCGATTGTAGTGTATAAAGACAACCAAATCATTCACATAAATGCTGGTAATATTACAATGACTGATGTTAAAATATTTGACACCAGAGGAAGATTAATTACAAGCAAATCTGATGTTCAAGCAACTGAGGTTCAATTTGACGAATTATTTGTAGCGAATCAGGTACTTCTAATTCAAATTACCACAGAAAATGGTGAACGATTAACGAAAAAGATAGCCTATTAAATTCCTATAAAAAACACCCAAAAACCCTTGATTTTTCAAGGGTTTTTTTGTTTTAATACATATTTTATAAAAGAAGTGTGAAATCATTAACAATGCATTTTATCGAGTTTATTGACATTTCAACGATTTGCTAATTTTCGCTTAACATCGTATTAACATATTTAGTATATTCACTAACTTAATTTTAAACCAATTTTTTAATTTATGATGAATAATTACATTCCGTTGAGTACGCGTTTGGGGACGTGGCTCAAAACCCGAGAACCGGATGGAATTGGGCAATCGCCCGGTGTCACATCTAGTAAGCTACGATGGTCGTGGCTTACGAGTATTTTTATCTTAGTATCAGTATTGATCGGCGGAAATGCATGGTCACAAGTTTCAAATTATGCCTTTTCTCAATCATCAGGTACGTATACACCCTTAAGTGCATCTAGAACGATAGTGTTTACTGCAACTGCTGGTGCAACTACTGATCCTGGTTTAGGTGATGATAGAAACTTCACATTACCCGCTGGAACAATACCATTTAGTTTTGTTTTTGACGGCACCGCTTATACGGGTGTTAATATCAATACTAATGGTTTTCTTACCTTTGGTGCTACTTTGCCAACAGCTACAGATCGCCTTGGGTTGAGTAATGCTACCGCTTACAGTGGAGCTATTGCTGCAAGAGGCGGTGATTTATCTGCCAATACTGCTGCCGGCAATTTGGGAGAAATAAGTTATGAAGTTTTGGGTTCAGCACCTAATCGAAGTTTCGTGATTCAATATTCAAAATTTAGAAGGTTTAGCACTTCTACAACGTTTACGGAAGACTATAATTTTCAAATTGTATTGAATGAAACTTCTAATGTTATTAATTTTATATATGGAGCTTGTATTTCTACCGCATCCTCTAGTGCTCAAGTAGGATTAAGAGGTCCAAATAATACCTTTCCAACAAATATAAATAATAGAACATCAACAACCAACTGGAGTGCAACTACACCAGGAATATCTAATAGTTCTAGTATTACTCACTCCACTACAGTAAATCCTGCTAGTGGTTTAACGTTTACATTTACACCACCTACACCATGTGCAGGAGCACCTTTGGCTGGAACAGTAACACCTGCTTTACAAAATATATGTTTAGGTTCTGCTGTTGGAACGTTAACGGCCTCTGGTTTGTCATCCGGTCAAACAGGTTTGACTTTTAGATGGCAATTAGCAACAGCTGATCCTAATTTACCGGGAAGCTGGACAGATGTAGTTCCGGCTCAAACGAATGTTACTTATACTCCTCCTGTCTATGGTGGAACTACAGTTTATTATCGTTTGGTAACTACTTGTACAAATAGTGGTTTATCTACTCCTACCTCATTTGCAACGGTTACGAATCCGAATAATCCAGCTACTCAAGTTACGAATGCGGTATCTTCCGCAATCTCAAATTCAGGATTCAATTTAGCTTGGACGAATGGTAATGGAACAAGAAGAGTAGTTGTTTTAAGTCCTACAACAATTGTAGACCCAACCAACGCAACGGGTGCACCGGCTTTAGTAGCCAATGCTGTGTATGCCGGTTCAGGTCAACAAATTATGTTTGACGGTACAGGAACATCAGTTACTATTTCTGGTTTAACTTGCGGAACATCATATAACGTAAAAGTATACGAATATATCCGTTGTGGTGCCGGTCCTTTTGATTACTTCTATAATGTATCTACCGGAACGAATGCAATTTCAGTTACAACCACAGCACCGGCTCTGGCAACTTTACCATCTAATAACAATTTTACCGGGTTTACTGGAGCTAATTTAACTACAGTTTTTCCGGGTTGGTCTGAAGCAACAGGAACCGCACAAAATTTAAATCCTTCGGGAACAACTTCCTCTTGGACAAGTTCTACCGTATTTGGTGGGCAAACAACAGCTAGAGTAAACTTATTTTTTAATACTGCAAACGCATGGATAATAAGTCCAAGAGTTAATCTAACTGGAAACAGTAGAATTGCTTTTAAAGCTGCGATTACAGATTTCGGCTCGGCAAGTGCAGACCCAACCGGTATGCAAGGAACGGATGACAGAGTAAGAGTATTAATCTCTACAGATGGCTGTGGAGCAGTTTGGACTCCTTTATTCACTTTTGAAGCATCCAATACTACAACTTTAACCAATGTGTTACAAGATTTTGTAATTGACTTAACAGCTTACACTGGTCAAACAGTTCAGTTAGCTTTTCAAGGAATCGATGGTCCCGTTGATAATACTCCGGATTACGATTTTCATATTGATGATGTGAAAATTGAGTTGATTCCAAATTGTAATGCACCATTAGGTCTTTCTACAACTTTAACTTCTACTACAAGTGCAAACTTTAGCTGGAATGTTCCAACACCAACTCCTTCAGGATACGAGTGGGCAGTAACAACTTCTGCTACACCTCCTGCAAGTGGAGACGCTGTAACAAGTCCTTCAGCTAGTTCTTCTACCTTGTTAGCAAATACCACTTATTTTCTTCATGTAAGAGCGAATTGTAGTGGTGACTTTAGTGCATGGTCAACATCATCATCCTTCTTTACAGGATATTGTACACCGGCACCAACAACTGTTGATGGATCAGGTATTACCAATGTTAGTTTTGGTATCTCTCCTAATATTGTAAATAACACTACGTCTACTGAAGTGGGTAACTATGGAAATTATTCAGCACAAATAGGTAGTTTAAGAAGAGGAGTATCTTCTACTGTAAATATTACCTATTCAACTGGTTTTACTTATGATACCACAATTTGGATAGACTTTAACAATGACCTAGATTTTAATGATCCGGGTGAACAAGTTGTACAAGGTGTTTCATTAGCAGATAATCCAACAACATTATCACTTTCATTCACTATTCCAATTGGTACGCCTCTAGGAAATTATAGAATGAGAATTGGTGGAGTTGATTCAGGACCATTAACAAATCCTTGCTACAATAGTTCATGGGGTTCATTTGAAGATTATACCTTAAATGTCTTAGCTGAGCCAACTTGTTTTGTACCAACTGCAATTGTAGCATCTGGAATAACAGTTAATGGAGCTACTTTAAACTGGACACCACCTGTTCCTGCTCCTTCTGTAGGATATAACTATGAAGTAAGAACTTCTGGAGCTCCTGGAAGTGGTTCTACAGGATTAACTTTAGCAGGAACAACAGCTACAACAGGCTTTGTAATTCCTTCAGGGTTATCTCCAAATACAACCTATTCTGTTTATGTTCAGTCAGATTGTGGAGGTGACTTAAGTGATTGGACTAATGCTTCTAACTTCAATACACTATGTGACGTAGTATCTACTTTCCCTTGGACAGAAGGTTTTGAAACCAATACTGTAAATTGTTTTAGAGTGATAGATGGTAATACCAATGGTAGAACATGGTCTATATTCAATTCTAATGCTAGAACCGGAACATTTGCTGCTGGAATCAATACCGATTTCGATTCCGCTTTAAGTAATGACTATTTAATTACACCTCAGTTAGCTTTAGGAACAGCTCCAAAGCGATTAACATTCTGGGTAAGAGCAAATTCAACGTTTGAACCGGATGAAATTTCAGTACGTGTTTCTACTACAGGCACAAATATTGGTGATTTCTCAACAGAGGTATTAGCATCTACACCTGTAACAGCTACAACTTATTCTCAATTATCAGTGGACTTATCTGCGTTTGCGGGTCAAAGTGTATATATAGCATTTGTCCGAAATGCAGCTCCTGCTGACGGTTGGATTTTATATGTTGATGATATAGTAGTTGAAAACATACCGCCGGTAATTTCTAGTTTTGCTCCAACTTCAGTTTGTGAAAGTGGAGATACTATTACTGTAACAGGTACAGGATTTATCAATGTGTCTAGTGTGTTGATTGGTGGAACTCCAGCTGCATCTTTCACAAATCCAAATTCAACTACTGTTACTTTTGTGGTTCCAGCAGGAGCTACTTCAGATTTAGTGTATGTAGTTACACCTGGAGGAACTGCAACAAGTGCAACCAATTTAACGATTAATCCTTTCCCAACCAACAATCCAATTACCGGACCAGACGATAAAGTGTGTACCGGTGGTACACTTCAATTAGTACCGGGTGGAGCTGGAAATGATTGGAGTTCATCAAATAATTTAATAGCCACAGTAGATGGAAATGGTTTAGTAACGGGTGTTGCATCAGGTACAGTTACGATTTCATTTACGATTACTGACTTTGGTTGTGCTACTACGCAAACCTATGATGTAGAAGTATTTGAAGGGGTAACAATTACTACTCAACCTCCTTCATCAAAATCTATCCAAACAGGTACAAATGACTCAATCTCAGTTGTTGCAACCGGTGACGGATTAACGTATCAATGGTATATTTATGATGCTATTAATGATGAATATGATGCATTAGTAAATGATGCAACGTTTAACGGTGTAACTTCAGCTACTTTACAATTCATTAATACTCCTGAAACCCTTGACGGTGCAGAGTTTTATTGTGAAGTTTCAGGAACTGCTCCTTGTACTTCAGTAATTTCAGGAACTACTATTATTTCTGTAGGAAGTACCGCAATTGTTGATCAACCTACAAACCAAACGGTTTGTGATAGTGGTTCTGCAACATTTACAGTAACTACTTCAGGAGATGTAGAACCTAATGGATTTACTTGGTATGAAGATTCAGGATTAGGTTTTGAACCGGTTTCCACTTCAACAAGTGGGTTAACGTATTCAGGAGATGGTACAAATACATTAACTGTAAATGGAATTACAAGTGCAAATAATGGATATTCTTATTTTGTTATTGTAGATGGACCTGCTAATGATCCGGTTTCTTCTGCAGCTAGTTTAATTGTAAATACTTCTCCTTCTATAACAGTTCAAGCATCAAATGCTCAAAATTGTGCTTCTGGTGGAAGTTCTACTTTTACAATCGAGACTGGTGGATCAGTTGCTAGTTCTCAATGGCAATATTCAACTTCACCAACTGGTCCTTGGACTCCTGTGGTAAATGGAACTCCGGCCGGAGCAACTTATTCAGCTACTGCTACCTCTTTACAAGTTACTACAACTGCTGCAACTCCGGTAGCAACATATTACTACCAAGTTGTATTAAATGGTTTTGGAACTTGTTCATCTGCTACATCTGATGTTGTTGCGTTATCTATCAATAATCCAACAGCTAGTAATCCTGCTGCTGCAACTGTTGTTAGAGGAAATACTGCAACATATACTTCTACTGTGGTTGCTAATGCACCGGTATTCCAATGGGAGTTTTCAACTACTTTAAATGGAACGTACAACGCTGTTGTAGATAATACGCCTGCTGGAATTACTTACTCAGGAGCAAATACATCAACATTAAGTGTAATTACATCAGCGGGTGCTGCTACAGGTGGTGGTCGTTTTTATCGTTTAAGAGTTACTTCAGGTTCTTGTGTTGTAACAACAACAGGGGCTTTATTAACAGTGAATGATTATTGTGTTCCCGCCCCTTCATCTGTTGATGGAATTGGTATAACTAATGTAACAATTGGTACAATTAATAATACTACGGGTGCAGAAACTGGAAATTATGGTAATTATACTAATCTTTCTACAAACCTTGATGAAGGACAAACTGTATCTTTTAGTATAACGTATCAAACAGGATTTACCTATGGTACTAAGATTTGGATAGACTTTAATAAAGATGGTGATTTTGTTGATGCTGGTGAACAAGTATATCTTGGCTTATCAACTAGTGCTAATCCAACAACTTTATCAGGTACATTTAATGTTCCACTTGGAGTTCTTCCAGGAGTTACAAGAATGAGAATTGGTGGAACTGATACTGATTCAGGACCTTCAACACCATGTTATACAGGAACTTGGGGTACTTTTGAAGATTATTCAGTGAATATAATTCCAGCACCTGCTTGTACTGGTACACCGGCAGTTACAACTGCAACAACTAGTGCTTCAAATGTTTGTAATGGAGTAACAGTTAACTTAGGTTTAACTGGTGTTCCTGCTCAACTTGGTCTAACGTACCAATGGTTTAGTAGAACTTTACCATCCGGTTCTTTTGCTGCAATTAGTGGTGCAACGTTAGCAACCTATACTACACCTGCTTTGACTGCTAGTACTGAATTTTACTGTTTAGTAACATGTACAAATTCAGGTTTGTCTACACCTTCTTCTAATGTAGCTGTAACGGTTAATAATTGTGAATATGCTGTTACTAGAAATACGGGTATAACTTATAATTCTATCATGAGTACAGGTACCACCTTTACTACTTTATCATCTGCAGATGATGGTAGAACTAATATTGTAAGTTTAGCGGGTACATCATTTAGATATAATGGAGCTCCTGTTACTGGTTTTTATGCAACAAGTAATGGTTGGATGACATTTAATACATCTCAAACTTCTGCATCATTTACAAATGATTTAGCATCAACTGGTCAAAATAATGTATTAGCTCCATTCTGGGATGACTTAGTTATTCAAGGAAATAATTTAGCTAACAAAGATGTATCCATGAGATATAATATTTCTGGAACACTTGGTAGTGGAGCTGCAGTGATTACTGTAGAATGGTCTGAAATGGAACGTTTCCAATATGGTGATCCTAATTTGAATTTCCAAGTTGTTCTTCGTGAAAGTGATAATTCTATTGAATTTAATTATGGAACAATGCAATTGTTTAATGGAAACAGCAATGGTGGTCCTAACGTTTCTCAACCTTCTTATAGTGTTGGTTTAAATGGTTCATCACCTTCAACCGCAACAACTGCTAACAGATTAATTCAACAGTTTACAGATACAGCTAATTTTGCAACCACTAACCAAACTACTTTACGTTTGTCTCCAGCTTGTAATTCACAAATTCGTTTTGTGCCAGCTGCTACATTTAGTGGTGGTGCTGCACCAGCATCTACAATCCCTGCTAACAATGATCCGGCTGGAGCATTTGTGATAGGAGTAAGTGCTGATCCATGTACTACAGTTTGTGGTAACGTTTACAACAGTAAAAATGCTACTGCTACTGCAAGTATCACTGCTTGTTCTGCAACAACACCGGGTAATGCTGATGATGATGTGTGGTTTAGCTTTACAGCTGATGCTACATTATCGGCTCACCGTGTGGCTGTTCAAGCTTCACCAGGGTACAATGCTGTTGTTCAAATTTTAGATAGTACGTTTACTCCTGTTGCTTGTCAAAATGGAGCAGGAAATGGTTTGAGTGAAGTTATTACTTCTGTAAATTTAATAACTGGTGCTCAATATTTTGTAAGAGTTTATGATGCTAATACAGGAGTTGCTGGAGGAACAACTGGTAGTGGTGAATTTACCATTTGTGTAAACACTATTTTACCTCCACCAGCTTATGATGAACCGGCTGGAGCCATTTCATTAACTGTTGGTTCTTCTTGTGCACCAACAGCGAGTATTCCATCAGAAATTTTAAGAGCTACCGCTACAGCAGGTGTTGCAACTTGTACAGGTACTCCTGATGATGACGTTTGGTATAAATTTACTACCGGACCGGTAACTGCTGGAATTACTCATACTATTCGAGTTCAAGGTGTTTCTACCTATAATGCAGCATTGGAAGTGTATACCGGTGTTCCTGGAACAGCTAATTCTTTAGCATGTCTAAATAATACAGGAAATGGTGGTTTAGAAACTTTTAGTTCTACTACTTTGCTACCAAATACGGAATACTTTATCAGAGTTTTCCATACTGGAGCAGGTGCTGCTAATGGAAATTTCTCAGTATGTGTATTCGCTTCTGCTCCTGGTTGTATAACAGCTCCATCAGCTCCAGCAAATGCAAGTACAGCATGTGCATCAACAACCGGAACTACATTGTCTTGGGCTGCTGCTCCTAGTGCGACAGCTTATGACGTGTTCTTTGGAGGTAATTTAGTTTCTGCAGATCAAACAGAGTTAACCTATGTTACTCCTGTTTTAGCTCCTGGTACATATACTTGGAGTGTTGTTCCTAAAAATCCATTTGGATCAGCTACAGGTTGTTCTACATTTACTTTCACTGTAAATGCAAATGTTACTTACTTCTTAGACTCTGATGGGGATGGATTTGGTAACAATTTAGTAACACTAGTATCTTGTACAGGTGTACCATCGGGATATGCTGCTGTAGGCGGTGACTGTAATGATTTAATTGCAAGCATCAACCCGGGAGCGACAGAAATTTGCTACGATGGTATTGATCAAAACTGTAACGGAAG
>LFEF01035428.1_pt1 | contig 28189 bp, 25 predicted proteins | sample 619371 | NCBI WGS metagenome assembly LFEF01 (sample SAMN03014291, study PRJNA259931) | freshwater metagenome | biome: lake; feature: waterbloom | place: China: Taihu Lake | collected 2006-08 | depth 0 m m
GGTGCCCCGCCCTTGTCGGGGCGCCGCAAGCCTGACGGAGGTGTGTCCATGCCGATCCTGGAACTGAATGGTGTGTCGAAGTCCTTCGGGGCCCTCGTGGTCGCCGAAGACATCTCCTTTTCCGTCGAAGCCGGCGAGGCGCTTGGTGTCATCGGACCGAACGGCGCCGGCAAGTCGACGTTGTTCAATCTGATCACCGGCAACCTCTCCGTCGCCAAAGGGACTGTCCATTTCGATGGCCGTGACGTGACGAATGTCCCGCCGATGCAACGCTGCTTTGCCGGCATGGGCCGCACCTTCCAGATCCCGCAGCCTTTCGAGCGGCTGACGGTTTATGAGAACCTGCTCGTCGCCGGCGCCTTCGGCAGCGAAAGCAGCGAAGCGGACGTAGCCGAGTTCTGCGCCGAAATCCTGGTCGAGACGGGCCTGATCGCCAAGGCCAACCGCCCGGCCGGCAGCCTTACCCTCCTCGAGCGCAAACGGTTGGAACTCGCCCGGGCGCTTGCCACCCGGCCCAAGCTTCTGCTGCTCGACGAGATCGCCGGCGGGCTGACGGAAGGCGAGTGCCGGCAGCTGGTTGCCACGATCAAGCGGGTCCACCAGCGCGGCATGGCGATCATCTGGATCGAACACGTGTTGCATGCCTTGAACGCGGTCGCCGAGAAGATCCTTGTCCTGAACTTTGGACGGGTCATCGGCCATGGCGATCCGCAGACCATCATGAATTCGCGCGAAGTGCGCGAAATCTATCTGGGCATGGAGGTCTGACAGATGAGCCTCATCGAAACGAAGAACCTCACCGCCTTCTATGGCGACTTCCAGGCCCTGTTCGGCGTCGATCTCGTCCTCAATCCCGGCGAGACCATTGCCGTCATCGGCGCGAACGGCGCAGGCAAATCGACATTGATGCGCTCGATAGCAGGCGTGTTGCGCAACGAACCCACAGCCATCCTACATCGGGGCCAGCCGATCGGCGCGCTCGGTTCCCCCGATGTCATGGCCCGCGGCATTGCACTGGTGCCGGAAGGGCGTCGGCTTTTCCCCTCGCTGACGGTGGAGGAGAACCTTCTCGTCGGTCGCCACGGCCGAAAGGTTGATGGGCCCTGGTCGCTTGAAACCGTCTACGAGCTCTTCCCGATCCTGAAAGAGCGGCGTCGCAATCCCTCGACGGCTCTCTCTGGCGGGCAGCAGCAGATGGTCGCGATCGGCCGGGCGCTGATGTCCAATCCGGAAGTGCTGCTCTGTGACGAACTCAGCCTCGGCCTGGCCCCCGTCGTCATCAAGGACATCTACGCCGCTTTCCCGCGCATCCGGGAAACGGGTGCGGCCATCGTCATCGTCGAGCAGGACATTGCCCAGGCACTGAAGGTCGCGGACCGCGTCTATTGCATGATGGAAGGCCGGGTCACGCTCGAGGGGCGTCCGGCCGAGCTCGACCGCGCCGATATCCACGCGGCCTATTTCGGAGCAGAACCCTATGAACTGGCTTGACACCATTCTCCAGGGCATCCTTCTCGGCGGGCTCTACGCCCTCTTCGCCGCCGGCCTGTCGCTCGTCTTCGGCATCATGCGGCTCGTCAATCTTGCCCATGGCGATCTCATCGTCTTTGCCGCCTTCCTGATCCTGCTGCTCGTCTCGACGCTCGGGCTCAATCCGTTCCTGGGGGCCCTGATCGCCGGTCCCCTGATGTTCGGGATCGGTTACCTGCTGCAGTATCACCTGCTGAACCGGACGCTCGGCAAGGACATCCTGCCGCCGCTGCTCGTCACCTTCGGCCTGTCGATCGTCATCCAGAACGGGCTTCTCGAAGCCTTCACCGCCGACAGCCAGCGCATTCCGGCTGGCGCGCTGGAACAGGCGTCGCTCTCGCTCAGCGGCATCAATGCCGGCGTGATGCCGCTGCTCACCTTCGGCTCCGCGATCCTGGTCATCGTCGGTCTCAACCAGCTGATCTACAAGACGGCACTGGGCCGTGCCTTCCGCGCGACCTCTGACGATGTCGTGACAGCAGGCCTGATGGGCATACGCCCGAGCCAGATCTTTGCCATCGCAACGGGCCTTGCCATGGTGATCGTCACGATCGCCGCACTTTATCTTGGCACCCGTGCCAATTTCGACCCGACCGCCGGTCCGGCACGCCTGATCTACGCCTTTGAAGCGGTCATCATCGGTGGTCTCGGCTCACTCTGGGGCACGCTTGCCGGCGGCATCATTCTGGGTGTCGCCCAAACGCTCGGAGCCGCCATCAACCCGGAATGGCAGATCCTCTCGGGCCATATCGCCTTCCTGCTCGTCCTGCTGTTCCGTCCGCGGGGTCTCTTCCCGCGCGCTGTCGATTGAGGTGACGATGACCCCGAACCGAGACATCCTGTCGAACGTCATGCGCCCCTCACCATCCTGGCGGGTGGAGACACGCACGCGTCTGTCCTCACTGTTTTCACTCGCAGCCATCCTCTTCGTGCTACTCCTGGCAGCAGCTCCCTTCGTCGTGTCGCGCGGCGTGGTGCAGGATCTGTTCTTCATCCTCACCATGCTGGCGCTCGCCCAGAGCTGGAACCTGCTCGCTGGATACGCAGGCCTGATCTCTGTCGGCCAGCAGCTTTTCGTCGGCTGTGGCGCCTATGCGCTCTTCGGCTTCGTCATCCTGCTCGGGGTCGACCCGATCCTGGCCATCCCGCTCGCCGGCCTCTTTGCCGTGCTGGTCTCGATACCGACGGCCTTCTTCGCCTTCCGCCTCTACGGCCCCTATTTCGCGATCGGCACCTGGGTCATCGCTGAAGTGGGCCGCCTGCTCTTTGCCCAGTGGAAGGCGCTCGGCGGCGGCACCGGCACCTCGCTTCCGCGCGAGGCGACCCGTGACATGTTCGGCGTCGCCCTGCTTGAAGACTGGTTCGGCATGCGCTCCGCAGCCGCGGCAGACGCCGTCGCCTTCTGGCTGGCACTGGTCGTGCTCGTTCTGACGATCTGGTTCGTCTACCGCCTGCTGCGCTCCAAACAGGGCCTGGGCCTTGCTGCCGTTCGCGACAACGAGACGGCCGCCCGTGCGCTGGGGGTCGATGCACAAAAGCTGAAACTGGTGATCTACCTCTCCACCGCCTTCATTACCGGCGTCGTCGGCGCCCTCATCTACCTGCAGAAGGCCCGCATCTCCCCGGATGCCGCCTTCTCGCTCACTGACTGGACGGCCTATGTGCTGTTCATCGTCATCATCGGCGGCATTGGCACCATCGAAGGGCCGATCGTCGGCGTCATCATCTTCTTCCTGATGCAGAATGCGCTGTCGAGCTATGGGTCCTGGTACCTGCTGCTGCTCGGCGCGCTCGCCATCATAACCATGCTGTTTGCGCCACGCGGGATCTGGGGCCTGATCACCGACCGCACCGGCATCGAACTCTTTCCGGTCCGTCGCACCTTGAGGGGCGGACCGCTTGAACAAACGACAAAGGGAGGGCCACATGGCTGACATCACCACCGACGTCCTGATCATCGGCACCGGGCCGGCCGGCTCGGCAACCGCCGCATTGCTCGCAAGCTACGGCCTCGAGCCCATGGTCATCAACCGCTACCGCTGGCTCGCCAACACGCCGCGTGCCCACATCACCAACCAGCGCACGATGGAGGTTCTGCGCGATCTCGGCCGCGACGTCGAGGACGAAGCCTATATGCTCGCAACCGAACAGGACCTGATGGGCCAGAACGTCTTCTGCACGGCGGTCGCCGGCGAAGAAATCGGCCGCATGCAGAGCTGGGGCAACCATCCGCTCTCGCGCGCCGAACATCTGCTATCCTCGCCAGGCCGGATGAACGATCTGCCACAGACCTATATGGAGCCCCTGCTCTTCAAGACGGCCTGTTCGCGCGGCGCGCAGGCGCGGATGTCGACGGAATATGTCAGCCATGTGCAGGATGCCGACGGCGTCACAACCACATGCCTCGACCGTCTAACCGGCAAGCAATTCACCGTTCGCTCGAAATTCCTGGTCGGCGCCGACGGCGGCAACTCCAAGGTTGCCGAACATGCCGGCCTCACCTTCGAAGGCAAGATGGGCGTCGCCGGTTCGATGAACATCCTCTTCGAATGCGACCTCTCTCGCTACGTCGCCCACCGTCCCTCGGTGCTCTACTGGGTGCTGCAGCCGGGTGCGGATGTCGGCGGCATCGGCATGGGCCTCGTCCGCATGGTCCGCCCGTGGAACGAGTGGCTGATCGTCTGGGGCTACGACATCAACCAGCCGGCACCCGCCGTCGATGATGCCTTCGCCACCAAGGTCGTGCGCGATCTCGTCGGCGTCCAGGACCTGCAGCCGAAGATCAAGTCGGTCTCCACCTGGACCGTCAACAACATGTACGCAACCACCATGTCGAACGGCCGGGTCTTCTGCATGGGCGACGCCACCCACCGCCATCCCCCATCGAACGGCCTCGGATCCAACACCTCGATCCAGGATGCCTTCAACCTTGCCTGGAAGCTCGCCGCCGTCATCCGCGGCCAGGCCGGAATGGGCCTGCTCGACAGCTACCAGGCCGAACGCGCGCCGGTCGCCAAGCAGATCGTCACCCGTGCCAACAAGTCGATCGAGGAATTCGGCCCGATTTTCAAGGCGCTCGGCCTGCTTGATTCCGTCGATCCGGTGAAGATGCAGGAAAACATGGACGCCCGCTGTAACGACACGGCGGATGCGGAAAAGCAGCGTGAGGCCATCCGTCAGGCGATCGCCGCCAAGGTCTATGAGTTCGACGCCCATGGTGTCGAGATGAACCAGCGCTACAAGTCGGGCGCGATCGTCACCGATGGCCAGCCGGAACCCGCCTTTGAGAAAGACGCCGAACTGCACTACCAGCCGACCAGCTGGCCCGGCGCCCGCCTGCCGCATGTCTGGCTCTATGGGCCGGAAGGCGAAAAGGTCTCGAGCCTCGATCTGACCGGCCATGGTGTCTTCACTGTTCTCACCGGCATCGGCGGGGATGGCTGGGTGGCGGCCGCAAAGGCCCTGTCGAAGGAATTCGGCCTGCCGATCACCGTGCACAAGATCGGCCCCCGCCAGACCTGGCAGGACTTCTCCGGCGATTGGGCCCGCGCTCGCGAAATCCGCGATTCCGGCGCACTGCTCGTCCGTCCCGACCATCACGTTGCCTGGCGCGCGGAAGCCGCCGTCAAGGACCCCGAAGGCGAGCTGCGGCGCGTCCTGAAAACCATTCTGGACCGGTGAGGAACGATCATGGAAGCGCATGAAAAGGGCTACTTCACCGAGGAGACCTCCGTCGAGGTCGTCACCGGTCGCAACGCCAATGCCAAGGACGAGCGGCTCAAGCAGGTGATGGAGGTCATCACCCGCAAGCTGCACGAGGCGGTCAAGGAACTGGAGCCGACCCAGGACGAGTGGATGGAGGCGATCCTCTTCCTCACCCGCACCGGCCAGATGTGCAACGAATGGCGGCAGGAATTCATCCTGCTGTCAGACGTGCTTGGCGTCTCGATGCTGGTGGATGCGGTTAACAACCGCAAACCCTCAGGCGCCTCGGAAAGCACGGTGCTCGGCCCCTTCCATGTGGCCGATGCCCCGGCACTGCCAATGGGCGCCAATATCTGCCTGGACTCGAAGGGCGAGGACATGGTGATCGAGGGCCGCATCCTCGACACCGAGGGCAAGCCGATTGCCAATGCCGTGATCGACGTCTGGCAGGCCAATGACGAGGGCTACTATGATGTGCAGCAGAAGGGCATCCAACCCGACTTCAACCTGCGCGGCGTCTTCCGAACGGGGCCGGACGGACATTACTGGTTCCGCGCGGTAAAGCCTAAATTCTACCCGATCCCAGACGACGGCCCCGTCGGCCAGCTGCTCGGCAAGCTCGGTCGCCACCCCTATCGACCGGCCCATCTGCATTACATCATCAAGGCGGATGGATACGAGACGCTCGTCACCCACATCTTCGATCCCGATGATCCCTACATCCATTCGGATGCGGTCTTCGGCGTGAAGGAGAGCCTGCTTGCCAAGTTCGATCGTCGCAAGGATACAAAACGCGCTGCCGACTTCGGCTTCACCGAGGAATTCTGGGAGGTGAAGCACGATTTCGTCCTGGTCCGGGAAGACGCATAGATTTGCGAGCGTCCGATGTAGGCACGGTTCATTCAGGCATCGGGATGCTGACAACCGGACCGGATGGCTCGTCTCTATCGGTCTGCAAAGGCTCCGAGGCTGTGTCTTTGCTCTCATTCACCTCAGGGGTGATGGCGACATTCGACGCCCTTGTGGCTGAAGCAGCCGTAAGGCTCGGCATGGAATAGGCGTAGCTCAAGGGCTGAGGCAGGGTTGAAGCCGAACCTCGAAGCGTCAATCCGGCCAGGAGGTCTGCGAGCACATCCGGGGCGAGGCGTGGATGGCAATAGCGAAGGCGAACCTGCAAGGGCTCATCTCGCCCCGAATCGCGGTCCTGACCGATCATTTGCCACGCAGAAACACAGCCACCTTCGGCGCCCAGTTTCCCAGTGGCGACGCCATAGGAACCATAGGCATTGCGACGGATCACGGGATCGATCGCCATGGCAACACCGGGAAAATCGCGCCTGAGAGTTTCGGTGATCTCCCGGCGATCCGGCCCCTTCCACAAGGATGCCTTGGACGATGACCGGGTCGATACCGTAAGAGCATTCTCGCCGGAAATGGTGGTCATGTTGCTGTAGACGAGGACCTGTGTCGTCACGCCATCAAGCGTGGTCTGGCGAAGGCTCAAAGGTGTCTCCCCGAGCCCGGACAGGGAGGCGGATGCCAGATGCACCGGAAGCTCTCGATTGCCGGTCGACACAGGCATGCTGCCTGTCATGCCCTCAAGGAACGGATCCTCGACGGTCGTACAGCCGTGCAGGCCAAGCAGTGCCAGGATCGCAAACATGTTTCGCTTCACTGGTTGATCCCCATGCGTTCGTTGATGGCTGCAATACCCCTCGTATTCGCCGGGTCTGCCATGACCTGGTTCAGCTGGGCGAAGATCGCGCGCGACTGTGCGAGATTGCCGAGGTGGTAATGGCTCCAGGCGCGCATCTGGCTGATGCCGACCGGCTCCGGCATGATCTGCAGGCGAGCGTTCAGCGCTTCGAGCGTGACGCGGTATTGCTTGCGATCGAAGGCGGCGCGAGCCCGCTGCCAGAGAAGCTCGGCGCGCAGTTCGCGGTCGCGCAACGGCGTCAGGCTGTGCTGCATCAAGAGAGCCTCGGCGTCGTCGGTCAGATTGGCGCGAAGCAGGGTGAGGCCAAGGCCATAGGCGGCATCATCCGCCTTGCCGCCACCACCCGCGAGACCGGCCGTGAAGGCCTGACGCGCCTCGGCCAGATGGTTGAGACCGAGCAGACACCAGCCCTTGGCCACCTGTGCATCCGGCCGCAAGACTGTCTTTGCTTCAAGCCGCCGCAGCTCGGCAACACAGCCACCATAGTCCTTCTTCTGCAGCCGCGAGAGATAGCCGGCCTGGACGCCCGCGGGTGCCGAGACCGATTTCCCGGCCCGGTCGCGCGGTTCGGCTGCCGATTTCAGCTCGGCGAAAACCGCCTGATAGGCTTCGCCATGCTGCTGACGCAGGTCGGCAAGGGCTTTCTTCTCGCCCAGGCGCGTCAGGGTAAGGGCAAGCCCCTTCAAGCTGTCTGCCTCGGCCTTCCATTCGAAGGCCTTTGCAAACCAGGCGCGCGCCGGCTCGAACTGGCGCGAGTTGTAGGCATACCAGCCGATGAGGCGGGCGTGATCGGACGATTCCGTTTTCTGAATCGCTTCCGAATAGCGGCTCACGACACGCTCATCGATGTCGGTCTTGCCCTCGCCCTTGAAGGGAAAGGAAAGCTGATCGAGCAGGAAGGCATCCTCACCGGCAAGCAGGTCGAGATGGCCTGTCACGAAGGCGTAGGCTTCCCCGTCCTTCGACTGGTGGGAAAGACTGAGCGCCATGCCGCGAACGGCTTCCGGCGTCGCCTTCTTCTGTAGCATGCGCTGGAAGAAGTTTGCCGCCTGGTCGGGCTGCTCGATCTTCAGCATGTACCAGCCCATGAGAGCGAGGTCTTCCGGTGCCTGCTCCGTGTCGGCAGCCGTCCTCACAGCGGCGATTACCTCGGGGCCCGGTTGAGGCGCGCCCGCAACACCGGAGGCGAAGTCGCCCAGTTCGCGGCGCATGAGATCAAGGCTGAGTGACCGCATCGAGAGGGCCAGCTCGGGGTCCGCAGAGAGCACCCGGATCGCCTCGCGCAGATCGGCTGCCGGAATGTCCTCCATCGCCTTCTGCAGGGTGGTGAGCACCAGTTCATCGGAAAATGCCTTCTCCGGCGCCCGGAAGAGGATCCCGCGATAGACCGCCGTCAGCCCCTCCTGCATGTCATTCGCCCGATATGCGTCGAGCATCATCCAGAGCAGGTCGATCTCGATTTCCTGCGCAGGGTCGAGTTTTGCACCAAGGCGAATGACGGTCACAAAGTCCTTCGCCTCGTTTGCCCGCGTCATGGCAAATCTCAGCTTCCGCCGCTCGAGCTTGCTGCGGAAATCCTCTGATGGCTCCCAGCCCGGGTGGCTTGCGGCAATGCGGCTGATCTCCTGCTCGATGCCGGCATAGTCATCGCGTTCGTAGAGCTGCCAAAGCGTGGTCTCATCGACGTGGTCGCCAGCATCGGGAGCATAGAGGTCGGCCGGAGGTGTGAAGCCCGGGAACTTCAGCTCCAGGCGTCGGGTCTCGGCTTCGACGCGCTCTGCCTCGCCGTTGCGGGCATAATAGTAGAGCGCGGCCAGATCGACCGTGTCAGGCGCTGGCGTCGTCCGCGCATTCGCTTCGCCGGTTTCTGTGCCGTTCGAAGGCTGTGCCATGGCGGTGGTCGCCTCGGGGACCAAGAGCGATGTCGCGCTGGCGGGCAGTGATACAAGCAGCGTGGCAAGGATGGTGCCGGCCAACAGCCTCGTGTTGATTGTCTTCTTCATTCGACTGTCCTCACGCCCTTGCGCGGCACGACATAGCCAACCCACCAGCCGAAGCCGCCCATCAGTGCGAGAACAAGGCCGACATAAATGATGAAGTTGTCTGAGAGCCAGGCAGCCGCGAGGCGTCTCAGATTGGCGGGGCTCGTATCGGTGATCGGAAAGAAGCTGTAGCTTTCGGGATAGCGGTTCACGAGTTCGAGGTCCGAGCGCCGGATCACCGCTTCCCCTCCCTCGAGGGCCGTCCAGGTTGCCGGCTTGGTCAGCGCTGCGACGCCTTGCTGGAGCAGGGTTTCATCGGCCGCGTTGACATAGGTCCAGACGGCCGAACTCTCAGAGGAAGCGACCTGCCTGACACTGATCAGACGGTCGCGCGGATCGACCTTGGCGTCTTCGCGTCCGATGTCCTTGTAGGCCAGCCAGCGGTTGACGGTTGTGGAGACCCGCGCAACCCAGTCAGACGCTCGGCTCTTCAACGACAGCTGATCATGCTCAAGCCGCGTTTCGACCTGGAAAGCGTCGAGAGGGGCCTGGGAGTCCGACAATTGGTCGCCCGCCGTAACCGAAGCCGTGACCAGATCATCGGTTGCAGAGAGCGGCAGGCGATCGCCCTTCTGCCCGGCAAGTTCGGCAAGCTCCAGCGGCTCATCACCGGCGCCGACAATCAGGGCATTCGCTGACAGGCGCGGATCCGGGCGACCGATCTTCAGTTCGGCCGGCAGGGGATGACCTGCAGACAGGGCAAGCCGCGTCAGAAGGGTCAGGGCAGACCCAAGCCGTGCGGGCGTCGCCGTATCGACATAGAGATCGAAGGCAGCAGAGCCCTTCAGGGGGAAAGACGTCCCGGCAAAGGCCGCAAGGTCGGGAAGACGACCGGCGCGGGCGAGAGGCGGTATCGTCACCGTGGTTTCTTCGAGCAGCAGGAAGCGAGACCGCGCTTCGTCGCGCTGAGCCGGATCGCAAGCCAGGTCGGAAGCAAGCGGCAACTCGGCCAGAACGCGAACATGGTTCACGCCAGGATGGAAGGCGCGCAGGGGGAGTTCCAGCGGCTTGTCCTTGAGCGTCGTGCCCTCGGGATCGTAAAGCACCAGGCTGGCCACGGCCCGCTCGTTGACCCGGACGAGCAGTTGCGTTCCGGGGGCAAGCCCCGGCGCGGTGGCGGCATTCAGATTGAGATCGACCGTCGCATAGTCACCCGGATAGAAATCGGCGGGCATAACGACATCGAAGCTCGTTTGGAAAAGACGACCGGCAAAAGGCGTCGTCTGATAGCCGATGCTCGACAGCGCGTGTGTGCCCGGGCTCTCGCCATCGATCCGCGTCTCCGCCATGGCAAGCTTGTTTGCGCGGATCAGCGGAAGCAGGGGGCCGTTGACAGCGGCAAGCAGCAGCGACTGGAACTCGCTCTTGTTCGAACCGCGCATGGTCACGACGTGGCGGCCGTTTTCGCCCTGACGGACGAAAAGACCGCGCGGTGCGGCGGCAAGGGCGTCGCGGGCAGGTTGCGGCAGTTTCGCGTCCAAGGGGTCGCCGAGATAGAGGTCTATGCCCGGTCCGCTGCCTCCGACATCACCGACGCTGACGCTCAGGTCCTCACGACCGAGCACGAGTGCCAGGGTTTGCACGAGCGGCAGGCTGTCGCGAAGTGTCGTTTGGGAAGCATCCTGTCCGGCAATCACGCGGATTTCCGTGGCGCCCTCGCCATTTCGGCCAACCGACAATAGGCTCGCGATATCGCCGTCTTTCGGACGTGCGCTGGTGAGGAAGCCGCTGACCAGCGGATCGATCTGCGTCCATAACTCGTAGGTCGCCTGAACGCTGCAGTCGATGCGGTGGTGCTGTTTCGCACGCAGACGAACCTGGTTCCAGCCAACGGTCAGATCTTTGGCGGCAACCGGAATATCATGAGTCGCCGGCCCGTTGGGCGATCGGATCGGGAAGGCTGCGAGAGGCTTGCCGTTCAACTCGACATCCAGCATGGCATCGTCAGGCAGGACCGAGACGGCATTGGTGTAGCTCAGTCTGAGGATGCCGGCTGTCGTCACCTGATCCGCCGAGAGATAGAAAGTAAGTTCTCTCGGCGCGTCTTCGCCCTCCAGACGCATGGCGGTTGCCGACTGGCGGAAGGCGACCATTTGGCGGAGGATGTCCGAACCGGTCTGAACCGTGCTCTGGACACTTGCCGTACCAAGATCTGCAGGAACGAAATCGCCGGCGCGAGAAGCGTTTGCCGACAGACAAACGAGGATCGCGGCTGCAGACAGTCGGCGCAGGATTTCCAGGTTATGCATAGGCCGAACCTTTCAAAGCTGCCGGATAGGTCGCGCCCGGGTCCGAAGCAGTACTTGATGCCTTGATGATCAGCGGCGCGTCGGGATGCGAGATTTCCGTCGTTTCGCGAACGAGACGCAGGGCGTAGATAAAGCCGCGCAAAGTCTCGGTGATCGTCCAGAGGGCAAAACGGAAGGTGCCGGTGAAGAAGCCCTTGTGCTTCTGGACGCGGTTCCAGCGATCCTGAAGCGGCTGCTGTTCGCAATACATCATCTCGGCAATCGCGATGAAGGTTTCAGGCGTACGCTCGGCAAATGCAAAGCCGAAGCTCGTTTCGTCCTGCCGGCGCAGCACGCTGCGGCAGACCAGCGGAATACGCATGCCGCGGCCGTGGCGGCGGATCTCTATGACGGCCTCCTCGCCCTTCTCAAGACCGTTCACCGGCTGTCCGTCGATGAACTGCAGCGCAAGGCCACCACTCGAGACATCGGCGATGATCACAGCGTGGCTTGTGCCGCCGGAGTGAAGGATTGCATGACGGCGAACGCTGAGGCGCTGGTTGCGTCGACGCTCGCGCCGTTCCGAAACGGAGCCGAGGGCGGCGCCTGCAATGCCCATGTTGATGATGTTCCAGCCGGCAACGATCAGGAGCAATTCGGAGGGCATTGCTTCCGTCGTGTAACGCCAGATCGCATAGCAGCTGGCGGCAAAGAGCAGGAAGAAGATCAGGAAGTAGGGACGCGCCAGCGGCGAGAGCTTGCTTTCGTCCAGCGTCTGGCCCTTAGAGGTGACGTTGAAGGTCGGCTTGCGCGGGTTCTTCACGACGCTCAGGATCGCGCCGAAAAGCATCACCGACTGCACATATTCATAGAGTTCGGAGACCCAGGGCCAGCGCACGCGTCCGAAGAGGTAGCTCTGCATTGCAAAGGACGAGATGAGATAGGTCACCGAGTAGCAGATGAATTCGGTGATATTGGCTTCGAAGATCTGCAGCGAGAAGAAGATGTAGAGGAGCGGCGAGAACATGAAGGACAGCCGCGTCAGCGGGAAGAGCCAGAACAGGTTTGTGCCGGCGTAGCAGATGCGCTGTGCCGCCGAGAGACCGCGCTGCAGGAAGGGACGGTTCAACGTCAGGATCTGCAGCATGCCCTGGGCCCAGCGAACGCGCTGGCCGATGAAGGAGACAAGCGTTTCCGGCTGCAGGCCGGCGATCAGAGGCTTGTCGACGTAGAGGCTGTGCCAGCCGCGGCAGTGAAGGGCCAGCGCGCTTTCGCAGTCTTCGGTGATCGACTGGCCCGAGAAGCCGCCTGTCTCCTTCAGCGCCTTGCGGCGGAGGACCGCAGCGGAGCCGCAGAAGAAGGATGCATTCCACTTGTCGAGACCACGTTGCACGACGGAATAGAACATCTCGTTTTCCGACGGCATCTTGCCGAAGGTCTGGAGGTTCTTTTCAAGCGGGTCGGGATTTAGGAAGTAGTGCGGCGTCTGGACGAGGAAGAGCTTTTCGTCTTGCTTGAAGTGGCCGACCGTCTCGTTGAGGAATTCGCGCACGGGCGCATGGTCCGCATCGAAGACGACCACCAGCTCGCTCGTCGAGATCGCCAGGCCCGCATTCAGGTTTCCGGCCTTGGCATGGCTGTTTTCGGCACGGGCGTGATAGCGGACCCCAAGCGCTGCCGAAAGTGCCTGCAGTTCCTCGCGACGGCGACGGGCAGCGATGGCGGCGCGCGGATCGGACTGGTTGCATTTGGCGTCGGTGCCGCCGTCGTCGAGCAGATAGACCGTCAGCTTGTCGGCCGGATAGTTCATCGATTTGGCCGCAGCCAGCGTCAGCGCGAGCAGGTCGGCGGACTCATTGTAGGACGGGACGAAGACGTCGACGGTCGGCTTGTCGTCATCGGCAAGACGCGGCGCTGGCTTGCGGTCCAGCGGGTCGGCGACGATGAAGAAATTGATCGCCAGCATGACCAGGCAATACATTTCCGCCGCATAGAGAATGATGCCCGGAATGAAATTCCAGGGCTCGTTGATGTCGGGAAGCGTCTCCGTCGTGCGCCAGAACGCATAGCGCAGGGCGAGCACGGCCGAGAACACGAAAGTCATCACGCGGAATGTCTTGTTCTGCGGGCGCATCATGAACAGGAGCATCAGCGCCAGAATGGTCAGGCTGAGCACCAGTTGCGCCTGGAGGCTGATCGGCAGCCACAGCAGAAACACACCCAAAAGGCCCGCAATGATTGCAGGCAACGCAGCGCACGTCATGTGCAGAACCCCATTTCTCATTCGCCCGCAGCTTCATCTGCGGCGATCCCCCTAACAGGAACGCCTGAGAATTAGGGGGTGACTTCTTAGCAAATCGCTAAGAGCGCAAAGGGTGGAAAAGCCGTTCGAACCTGCGAATGGGATACCCAGACCATGCATAAGGCATTGATAGAGAAAGGTTTTTTAGACCCTTTATTTCATCATTTCGGCATAGGCTGATGATCGAATTCCTAAACCTGATCTAATCGGCATGGTGGAGAATGTGTTAACGCCGGCTCATCATGGCGGGTATATGTTCCAGGGCGAGACAGAGAGATTGCTCCTGGTTGCATTTCTTGGCCATCCCCGCGTCGTACCATGCGATGGACAGGGCCGCTTCCCACATCATCCTGCGGCAACGAGACACAAGAAATCGCACCGTCCCGATCTCGCACATCATGACCTTGTTGCAGTGCCTCATACGGTTTCCCGGCACTCACGATAGTTCGGGGCAGGATCGATCTCGTCGACACATCCGCACGGTCTTGCGCGGTATCGTTACCGCTTCGCTCCTTGACACGGTTTCAAGGTCGCAATAGCCTTTGTGGAAACGTTACCACAACGGGAGAAAATGGATGAAACTCGCGCGGCTCAACCGCCTCTTCGGCACGTCCGGAAACTGCTTCGACGTGGCGATCGACCATGGCATGTTCAACGAACGGACCTTCCTGGCCGGTATTGAGAACATGCGCTCTGCGATAGACGTGATCGCCGCTGCAGGCCCCGATGCGATCCAGTTGCCACCGGGTACGGCGCCCATGCTGCAGTCCATTCCCGGCAAGGCCCGCCCTGCCCTGGTGCTGCGCACCGACATTGCCAACATCTACGGCAATCCGCTGCCGAGCGCGCTGTTTTCCGAAATCATCGACCGCCCGGTCGAACAGGCGATTGCCCTTGATGCGGCTTGCGTCGTGGTCAACCTGCTGATGCTGCCGAACCAGCCGGAGGTCTATCGCGCCTGCGTGCGCAATGTGAACAGCCTGAAACGCGAGTGTGAGATCTACGGCATGCCGCTGATGGTCGAGCCTCTGGTGATGCAGGACAATTCCAAGGGCGCCTACATGGTCGATGGCGCCATCGACAAGATCCTGCCACTGGTCCGCCAGGCTGCGGAACTCGGCGCAGACATCATCAAGGCAGACCCCTGCGATGACGTCACGGAATACCATCGCGTGATCGAGATTGCGCAAGGGTTGCCGGTTCTGGTGCGCGGCGGTGGCAGGGTCTCCGATCAGGAAATCCTCGCACGTACCAAAGTCCTGATGGAACAGGGCGCCCGGGGCATCGTCTATGGTCGCAATGTCATCCAGCACGCCAATCCGGGCGGCATGACACGCGCCCTGATGGCCATCGTTCATGACGGCGCGACAGCGGAAGAAGCGTCACGCCATCTCGCCTGAGGTTGTGCGGCACGGGGAGGAGCACCATGAAGACTTTTCGTTTCGGCGTCATCGGCTGCGGCCTGATGGGACGCGAATTTGCCAGTGCCGCCGCGCGCTGGATGCATCTGAGCGATGCAAAGGCGCGGCCGGAAATCGTTGCCGTCTGCGACACCAATCCGGATCTGATGGCGTGGTTCACGACCCATATTCCATCCGTACGGCAAACCACCACCGATTACCGCGAACTGCTCGCCAATCCGGAGGTCGACGCGATCTATTGCGCCGTACCGCATGTCCTGCATGCGGAGTTCTACGTGGAGATCCTGAAGGCTGGAAAACACCTGCTGGGCGAAAAGCCCTTCGGCATGGACCGGGAGCAGAACCAGGCCATCATGGCGGAGCTTGCGAGGCACCCGGAACTGATCGTCCGTTGCTCGTCGGAGATGCCCTACTTCCCCGGTGCACAGAAAGTCATCGCCATGGCTGCCAGCGGCGAGATGGGCGACATCCTGGAAGTCGAGGCCGGTTTTCTGCATTCCTCCGACATCGATACGAACAAGCCGATCAACTGGAAGCGCATGGAACACGTGAACGGCGCCTATGGCTGCATGGGCGATCTCGGCATGCATGTCCTGCATGTGCCGCTTCGCCTTGGCTGGCGGCCCGAAACCCTGCACGCCAATCTCGTGAAGCGGGTAACCGAGCGGCCGGACGGCAAGGGCAACCGGGTTCCCTGCACCACCTGGGACAACGCGACGATCAGCAGCCGCGTAGTGACCGCGGATCAGGATTTCCCGATGGTCCTCAAGACCTGGCGCATCGCTCCAGGCGAATCCAACACCTGGTACATCCGCATTCTCGGCATGAAGAAGAGCACCTTCTTCTCGACCAAGCAGCCACGCCAATGGCAATGGATGGATTACCAGGGCACGACGCAGTCGTGGAACACGGAAGACCTCGGCTATGGCTCGGTTTTCCCCGCCATTACCGGCAAGATCTTCGAATTCGGCTTTGCCGATGCGATCCAGCAGATGTGGGCGGCCTTCATGGACGAACTGGCCGGCGGTACGGCAAACGGCTTCCCCTGCGCAAGCCCTGCCGAAGCTGCAGACCATCATGCGGTGCTGACCGCAGCGCTGAGGTCTGGCCTCGAAAACCGCGTCGTCACCGTCGACTACGATTGAGGCACGGCCATGAAACGCTCGGAAATCAACGCAGCATTGCGCTTTGCGATCGAAATGCTCGAGACCTGGCGCTGGTCGCTGCCAGTGTGGGGAAAATGGACCGTGGCAGACTTCGCCGCCAATCCGGAAGCCTCGCAATATCTTCGCAGCCGCCAGCTCGGCTGGGATGTCACCGACTTCGGCTCCGGCCGTTTTGCCGACCAGGGGCTCGTTCTCTTCTGCCTGCGCAACGGTATCCTCGGCATGAAGGGCGAACGCAGCTATGCCGAAAAACTGCTCTTCATTCAGGAGGGACAGCTGACACCCGCACATCTGCACAAGGCCAAGCAGGAGGACATCATCAATCGCGCCGGTGGAGATCTCGTCATCGAATTCTGCGCCGCCGATGAGACCGGCAAGATCACCGATGCCGATGTTACGGTGCTGGTCGATGGCCTTGCCCGGCACCTGCGCACCTGGGAGCCCCTGGTGCTGCATCCCGGCCAAAGCGTGACCATTCCGACAGGGCTCTATCACCGCTTCTATGGGGCGGCAGGAAAGGGCCCGGTTCTGGTCGGCGAAGTCAGTGAGGTCAACGACGACCGCACGGACAACTATTTCCTCGAACCCATCGGTCGTTTCGCCGAAATCGAGGAGGACGAGCCACCGCTCCGACCGCTTTGGAACGAAGGGAGTGTCTGATGAGAGCCGGGGAGGAGGTTCGAAACGGACAGGAAATGGAAGAGAGGGGCGGCATCGTCTGCGTCGGCAACTTCATCGTCGATCGCATCCACACACTGTCATACTGGCCTGAACAGGGAAGCCTCGCCCATATCCTGCATCAGGATCTCGGCGTCGGCGGCGGCGCAGCCAATGTGGTGACCGACCTCGCCTCGTTCGGCTTCAAGGGTCGGCTTTCGGTCGCAGGCGCCGTGGGCGAGGACAGGGACGGCGAATATGTCCGCGATCGCCACGCCTCGCTTGGTATCGACGTGACGGGCCTGAGGACACTGAAGGGTCATGCGACGGCGCATACCCATGTCATGAATGTGCCGGGACAGAGCCGAACCTTCTTCTATCACGGTGGCTCCAACGATCTCCTGACCGAGGATGCCATCGATCCCGCAGCCTATGCCGCAAGCGGACATCGGATTTTTTATCTGGGCTACCTGATGCTCTTGCCGGCCCTGGACCGCTTGGACGAAGCCGGCTCCTCTGGAGCAGCCCGTTTGCTGAAAGCGGCGCGCGAAGCAGGCCTCGTGACCTGCGTCGATTTCGTCTCGAGCGAGGATCCCGCCTTTGCCGCGCAGGTCGCAGCCGCCCTGCCCCATTGCGACTACGTGATCGTCAACGAGACCGAAGCCGGACGCGCAACGGGCATGACCGTTCGCGATGAGGCGGGCGGGCTGTTGATGTCAGCGCTGGAGGCCGCAGGTGAGAGGCTCCTGGATGGCGGCGTCGCCAGAGGCGTCGTCATCCATGCACCGGAACTCTCCATCTGGCTCACACCGCGACAAGCCCCCGTTGTGACCCCCGCCTTCCCCGTGGATCCAGCGAAGATCGTCAGCCCCGTGGGTGCCGGCGATGCCTTTTGCGCGGCTGTCCTCTACGGACTGCATGAGGGTTGGTCGATCGAAACCACATCGATCGTCGCCCATCGCGCGGCGGTCCATTGTCTTGGTGGCGCAACCGCGACGGATGGCATACCCGACATATCGGTCCTGCTGGCAGAAATCGGCCAGGACGTTCCGACAAAGGCATAACTGGCGGCGAGCGGCGGTCGGACGATCTCAGCCCTTGACCGAAACCGGGGCGGTGGATTCCCTCACGATCAATCGAACAGGCAGGCGCGTCACCGATGCGGGCCGATGATCGAGCGACGGCTGACGATGCCCAAGACGCTCCTCCAGTCTTCGGGTGGCCTCCAGCGCGACATCACGGATCGGCTGCGCCACCGTCGTCAGTCTGGGTAAAACATAAGCCGCTTCTGGCAGATCATCGAAACCGATCACCGAGCAGTCCTGTGGCACGCTGTGGCCACTGTCGCGGACAGCGTGAATAACGGCAATGGCCGCGATATCGGTCGTTCCGATGATTGCGGTGATGTCGCCATGATCGTCCAGAACCTTCTGAGCAAGCGAATAGATGGCCGAGAAACTGTGATCCTCGCCGATGGCCTCGATCACGGGCGCCAGCCCATGGTGGCGCAAGACCTCCCGAATGCCCTGCAGGCGCAGCTGGATCGGCTGGCTGTGACCGGGCGCGCCGACCACTGCGACCTTGATATGACCAAGATCAACCAGGTATTGGGCCATGATGCGCCCGCCTTCCACATGGTCAGCCATGATGGCGTCATCCGAAATGCCTTCAAGCTCACGGTCAATAGCGATGATCGGAATGCCGGAATCCGCCAGGGGCTTGAGATGCGCGGTCCCACCATAGGCGCTCGCGACGATGACGCCCTCGACACGCTGCGCTCTGAGCATCGCGACATAGCGCGCCTCGTGCTCTTCGTTCTCGGCGGAACTGCAGATCAGGGTGTGATAGCCGCGCTCGAAGAGCTCGCGTTCGATCGTGTTGGCGAGGATGCCGAAGAAGGGCACGTCTATCGATGGCAGCATCAGGCCGATCATCCGGCTGGCCTCGCCCCTCAACATCCGGGCGCCCTTGCTCGGCGCATAGTTGAGATCCCGGATCGCCGTCTCTACCCGTTGGCGCACTTCCGGGGATACATAGCCACTGTTGTTCAGAACGCGTGACACGGACGAGACCGATGTTTCGGCAACCTTCGCTATCGTCCTGATACTGGCTGTCATCTCCGGCTTTCCTGCAGCATATGCCCGTCGGCGTACGCAGATTTCCTAGTCCGGGCAAGTCCAGATTATCAAGGGGCATGCAGTGCATGCCCTGGTTGGCCCATCAAGGCTGCAGAAAAAAATCAAGTCTGGCGGCTTCATCAGTCCAGAGGCGCGTTTCCCCACAATGTGGGCAGGCAGACGCTATGCAATGACGATTGCCCTGAAATCATTGACATTGGTACCGGTCGGCCCGGTAACGAGAAGATCGCCGATCGCCTCGAAACCGGAACCGCTGTCGTTCCCGGCAAGCAGCTTTCGCGGATCATGGCCCGCCGCGCGAAGCCGGCCGACCGTGCCGCCGTCAACCAGAGCACCGGCATGATTACCCATACCATCTATACCGTCGGTATCTGCCGCAAGCGCCGTCACCGGAAGGCCATCGATCGCGAGTGCAAAAGCGAGTGCAAATTCGCTGTTACGACCACCGCGACCACCCTTGCCTCGCAGTGTCACTGTGGTTTCCCCACCCGACAAGAGAACCGCCGGACGGTCGAACGGACGCCCTTTCGTGGCGATCTCCCGTGCCAGCGCCGCATGCACCAAGGCAACGTCACGGCTTTCGCCCTCGATCGAGTCCGAAAGAATGTACGGGGTGAACCCCTCGGCAGACGCCACGCGCGCAGCAGCCTCCAAGGATACGCCTGCAGAAGCGACGACATGATGTTCGTTCAGGGCAAACCGCGCGTCATCTGGCCTCGGGGCATCGGCCTCCGGCGACCGCAGATGAGCAAGCAGGGCCGGCGCCAGATCGAGTTTGTAGTTTTCGACGATGGCCAGCGCATCCTGCCGCGTCGATCCATCCGGCACGGTTGGTCCGGATGCGACAAAGGCCGGAATATCGCCCGGGATATCCGAAACGATCAGGCTGACCACGCGCGCTCTCGTTGCCGCTGCCAGGCGCCCTCCCTTGATCGTCGAGACGTGCTTTCGCACCACATTCATCGCCGAAATCGGCGCACCGGAGGAAAGAAGCGCCTGATTGAGGGCGACCTCGTCTTCGAGTGTCAAACCGGGAGGCGGCGATGGCAGTAGGGCCGAACCTCCGCCCGAGATCAGAGCGATGACGAGGTCCTCAGGGCCGAGGCTTGAAACGAGATCCAGCAGACGCCTCGAGGCGACAAGACCCGCCGCGTCAGGAACCGGATGGGCAGCCTCGATCACTTCGATCGACTTCGTTGCACATCCATATCCATAGCGGGTGACGACAAGGCCCTCGAGCGCTGTCGGCCACAGGCTTTCCAGCGCGGCAGCCATCTGGGCCGACCCTTTGCCAGCACCGACGACAACGGTCCTGCCGGAGGCCGGTGGCGCGGGAAGATGCGCACGGATGCCGACAAGCGGATCAGCGGCCTGAACCGCCGCCTGAAACAGTTTCGTAAGCAGCGTGCGGTGTTTCATCTTCCAGTTCGTCTCTATTGGCTTCTGTTTCGCGGACGCAGCGCCGCCTAGACATTGATACGTGGGGTCCGATTGGGATCACAGGCCGGCATCTCGGTCAATGCCGGCCTGTGAAAGCAGGGGCAGGATCAATCGTCCTCGACGAAGACCTGATCGCGCTTCGAGCGGATCGACGGCAGCAGTGCGAGGATCACACAGATCAGGCCGAGAGCGAGAAGCGAGGCAGAGATCGGGTTCGTGACGAAGACGGTAGCATCCCCGCGGGCAATGATCATTGCCCGGCGCAGATGTTCCTCCAGCAGCGGACCGAGAACGAAGCCGAGCAACAGCGGAGCAGGTTCGCATCCCACCCGGATCAGGGCATAGCCGAGAATGCCGGCAACGATGATCGCATAGACATCGAAGGGGTTGTTGTTGATCGAGTAGCAGCCGATCGAGGCGAAGATGACGATGGCCGGAAACAGCGCCCTGTAGGGGATGGTGAGCATCTTCACCCAGAGGCCGATCAGCGGAAGGTTGAGGATGACCAGCAGCAGATTGCCGATCCACATCGAGGCAATGATACCCCAGAAGAGTGCTGGCTGACTGGTGATCACATCAGGCCCCGGCGTGATCCCCTGCAGGATGAAGGCCCCCACAATCAGCGCCATCACCGGATGCGCGGGAATGCCGAGCGTGAGAAGCGGTATGAACGAGGTCTGTGCCGCGGCATTGTTTGCACTTTCAGGCCCCGCAACCCCTTCGATCGCGCCATGACCGAATTCTTCCGGCCTCTTGGAAAGGTTCTTCTCAGCCGAATAGCTGGCGAAGGATGCAAGCACATGGCCACCGCCCGGCAGAACGCCGAGGATAGAGCCGAGTGCGGTTCCTCTGAGCACCGGCCCGACGATCCGGCGCAGGTCGACGCGATCGAGCCACAGATGGGTGACATGCTTGACCCCGACCTCGCGCGCCTGATCGCTCTGGAGATTGCGGAAGATCTCCGCAACGCCGAAGATGCCGACGGCCACGGAGACGAAATTGATCCCCTGCGACAATTCCAGCTGGCCGAAGGTGAAGCGCTCCTCGCCGGTGTAGATGTCCTGGCCGACGGTCCCCAGAAGCAGACCGATGGAGATCATGCCCAGAGCCTTCAGTACCGAACCGTGGGCGAGCGAGATGGACACCAGAAGGCCAAGAACGATCAGCGCAAAATATTCCGGCGCGCCGAATTCAAGTGCCACTGAAGCGAGAGGCGGCGCGGCGATGGCCAATAGCAGGGTCGCAACGCAGCCGGCGAAGAACGAACCCAGCGCCGCCGTCGCCAGCGCCTGACCGGCCCTGCCATTGCGCGCCATCTGGTAACCGTCAATCGCCGTCACGGCGGAGGAGGATTCTCCCGGGAGGTTGATCAGAATGGCTGTGGTCGAGCCGCCATATTGGGCACCATAATAGATGCCCGACAGCATGATCAGCGAGGTCACCGGGGAGAAGGTGAAGGTGATCGGCAGCAACATGGCAATTGTCGCTGTGGGGCCGATCCCTGGCAGAACCCCCACCAGGGTTCCCAGCAGCACGCCGACAAAACACCAGAAGATATTGATCGGCGTCAGTGCCGTCTCGAAGCCCAGAGCCAGATTGGCGAGGAGATCCATGGTTACGCGCTCCTCAGGAACCGAAGATTGGGCCGAAAGTCGGTATGCTGACGGACAGTCCGATCTTGAAGACGAGATAACAGAGAGCCGTCATGACGAGGCCCATCACGATGGCAGACATTGGAGAGTTCTTGGGCGATGCAAGTGCGGTGATGGCGGTGCACAGAAACACCAGCGGCACGAGGCCGAGAGTGCGAGCCCCGGCCGCGAAGAGGGCAAGGGCCAGCGAGATCAACAGGATGGCCCGCCACGGGACGGGACCCGCCGCAGCCGCTTCCGAGTTTCGCAGACCGCCGAAGATTACCGCAATGCCGAGCGCGCCGAGGAACAGAGCGAGCACCACCGGGAAGAAGCCCGGCCCCATCTTGATAGCCGTGCCAAACTCGTAGCGCGCGCCCTGGATGGCGAAGAATACGGCGATGGCGATGAAGATGCCACCGGCCATGACATCGTGGCGGTTCGGTTTCGTCGTATCGTCCATGTCATTCCCTCCCGGTTCAGGCCCGCCCCCCGTTTCTCCGCGGGCCTGTCCGTTACGTCACAGGATATTGGCGCCTGCGATGGCTTCGCAGACCGCCGTGGTCACCTCCTGGGTGTTCGCCTTGCCTCCGACATCCGGCGTCAGGATCCCGCTTTCGGTCACGCGTTCCACGGCCTGCATCAGGCGCGCCGCCGCCTGCGCCTCGCCGAGATGCTCGAGCATCTGCGCAGCCGTCCAGAAGGTCGCGATCGGATTGGCGATACCCTTTCCGGTGATATCGAAGGCCGAGCCGTGAATCGGCTCGAACATCGAGGGATAGCGCCGTTCCGGATCGATATTGGCTGTGGGCGCCACACCGAGGCTTCCGGCCAGGGCACCGGCCAGATCCGAGAGGATGTCTGCATGCAGATTGGTCGCAACGATCGTGTCGAGGCTCTTCGGATTGAGCGTCATGCGAACGGTCATCGCGTCGACCAGCATCTTGTCCCAGGTGACATCGGGATATTCTTTCGCCACCTCGGCTGCGATCTCGTCCCACATGACCATGCCATGCCGCTGCGCGTTGGATTTGGTGACGACGGTCAGCAACTTGCGCGGACGTGCCTGGGCCAGCTTGAAGGCATAGCGCATGATGCGCGTGACGCCGACGCGGGTGAAGATGGCAACCTCGGTGCCCACTTCTTCCGGCAGACCGCGATGGGCCCGGCCACCATGGCCCGAATATTCGCCTTCCGAATTCTCGCGCACGATGACCCAGTCCAGATCTCCCGGGCCGCAGTTGCGCAAGGGGGGTGTAATGCCCGGCAGGATCTTGGTCGGGCGGACATTTGCATACTGGTCGAAACCCTGGCAGATCGGCAGGCGCAGACCCCAGAGCGTGATGTGATCGGGTACATCAGGGGCGCCAACGGCACCGAAATAGATGGCATCAAAGGACTTGAGCGTTTCAAGTCCATCGGCCGGCATCATGACGCCGTGCTTCTTGTAGTAGTCGGAGCCCCAGTCGAAGATCTCCGTCTCAATGGTGAAATCACCACTGCGTTTGGCCAGGGCTTCCAGAACCTGAAGCCCTGCGGCAATGACTTCGGGGCCAATACCATCAGCCGGAATGGCGGCAATCTTATAGGAGCGCATGTCAGTCTCGTTGTTGGAGGGTAAGATGCGGCGCTGCGCTTCGCAGCGCCGCTGATAATCGATCGGCCAATCCGGCCGCGTCGCTTGGGTTTATTTCGAAGCAGAAGCCTGGATGAGCGCCGTCAGGCGCTCGACTTCAGCACCGAACTTCTTATCGAGTGCCGCTGGCGTGGCCTGATCCTCTGCGACCGGTGCGGTGCCAAGGCTTGCCATGCGCTCGATGACCATCGGGTCCTTCAGCGCGACCTTCAGGGCGTCGGACAGCTTGTTGCGGATATCTTCCGGCGTGCCCTTGGGCGCCCAGAGCGCATGCCAGGCGCTGAGCTCGAAGCCCTTGATGCCACTTTCATCGACGGTCGGCAGATCCGGGAACACGCCGATGCGAGCCGAGGTCGTGACCGCATAGGGCTTCACTTCCTGCGCCTTGATCTGGGTCGTGGTGTTGGTCGTCTGGTCGCAGGCGAGATCAATGCGCCCGCCGATCAGGTCCGTCATGGCAGGGCCCATGCCCTTATAGGGAACGAGCGTCATTTTCGATTGCGTCGCATCCTGCAGCAGCATGCCGCAAAGATGGGAGACGGCACCCGTACCGGCGGTGCCGAAGGTTACGGCCTCGCCGTTTTCTTTCAGATAGGCCAGAAGATCGGCGAAATTCGCGGGCGGCAAATCCTTGCGGCCGACGATGGTCATCGGCACTTCGGTAATCAGGCCAATGCTCGAGAAATCCTCGATCGGCTTGTAGCTCAGATCCGGGTAAAGCGCCGAGAAAGTGGCGGTACCGATATGGTACAGAAGCAGACGGTAACCATCGGGATCGGCCGTGGCGACGGTTGCCGCACCGAGCGAACCGCCTGCGCCGCCCATGTTTTCGACCAGGATCTGCTGTCCAAGTTCTTTCGACATGGCCTGCGCGATAAGACGCGCAACCGTATCACTCGGGCCACCGGCTGCTGCCGGCACCATGAAGGTGATCGGCTTTTCCGGAAAACTGCTTTGCGCCTGGGCAGCATGGGCGACCGTCGCCAGCAATGCCGTCGCCAGAACCATATGGATCGGCTTCATAATGTTCTCCTCCAGAACCAAAATCCGGATGCCTCCACATCGGATTTCTTCCATGCTATCTTGCATGCAAGAATAAATTTATAGCCAAATGGATGTTTGTCAACGCCATTTCGCGTAGAGAGGCACGAAGGGAGAAACACAGCGCATGAGCAAGGCAAATGACATCCTCCGGGTCCCAGCCAATGACCGAGCTGAGCCGGATACCGAAGGGTCAAAAGCGGGACGGGTCATGGCTGCCTACCAGGCCCTTCGCGAGGCCATCCGGTCCAACGTCTTCCCGCCTGGATACCAGGCGGCGGAAAACGAGATCGCTCGCCAGCTCGGCATGAGCCGCACGCCCGTTCATGAGGCCATGGCCCGACTGCAGGAAGACGGCCTGGTCCGCATCCTGCCGAAGAAGGGCATTCTCATCAGGGCGCTTTCCCCAGCCGACATCGAAGAGATCTATGAGGTCATCATTGCGCTGGAGGGTGCGGCGGCGGCCCGGATTGCACGCTTTGCCGAAGCACAAAGGACAGCGGTTGCCGATGCGCTGCGTGCTGCAACGGTCGACATGGACAAGGCCTTGGCAAGCAATGATCTGCAGGCCTGGGCTCTTGCCGATGAGGTGTTTCACGAAACACTTGTCGAACGCAGCGGAAACAAGCGTCTGACGCGCATGGCCGGCACGGTCGCCGACCAGCTTCACCGCGCCCGCATGTTCACGCTCAACCTGCGCCCCCTGCCTTCGGCGTCCTCGGCCGAGCATGATGCGATCATCAAAGGGATTGCAAAAGGCGACGCGGAGGCCGCAAGCAATGCAGCCCGTCTGCACCGCCAGCATGCCAGAGATCAACTGCTGCCACTTATCGAGCGACTGAACCTTCGCAATCTGTGAAGGGCACTTTGCAAACCAACACCAGCCCTCTCCTCGCGATCGGACTGGGTATTGGCTTCACAGCGCGACGATATGGCTCAGAACCTGATGTCTCGTGACAGCAGCAACATCTGCTGCACTGCCGGATCATTGTCACCAGCCCGCACGACGAGATGGAACATGATCGGCTCGACCCGGTTGTCCGCCAGCACTTCGACCAGGGACCTCTCCTCAAGCTCACGGGTGATCATCAGTTTCGGAAGCAGTGCGAAGCCCTCTCCGGTCTTCAGAATATCGATTATCATGCGCACATTGCTGCATAGACTGATCGACGGTGGATGAATGAACGCTCCCTGAAGGGCCGTCTTCATCACGTGGTGAATGGGTGAATGGCTCGGCAGCGACCAGAGCGAAACGGGAGCTTTGCCCTGCCCGTCGCCCATCCGTTCAGCAACAGAAGGGCTGGCAACCCAGCAAAGCTCGACGCTGCCGATGGGTGTGGCGAGCAGAGCCGGGTGCGCCACAGGTCCTGCCGCAAAGGCAACATCGATCTTTCCGGCAAGAAGCCCCTGGATGAGCTGCGCCGTCAGCTGAATTTCGATCTCGAACGTAAGCTCGGGCCAACGGTTCTTCATCGTAGCAACAAGCTGGGGAAGACAGATCACCGCAGCGATTTCTCCTGCACCGATCCGCATGATCCCGCTCAGGTGATCGAATCCCGCAGCCCTGAGCAGCGCGCCCTGCAGCTGTTCCCAGATCGGCAGGTATTCGCGCAGCAAGAGGCGGCCGGCTGGTGTCAGCGTCATCAGACGGCCATTGCGCTGAAACAGGCTCGCACCGAGACGCGTTTCGAGCTCCGAGATCCTCGCGGAAATCGTCGGCTGTGTCGTGTTCAGCTGCTTCGCCGCCGCCGCGAACGTGCCAAGCCGGCCGATCCAGACAAGCGTTTCCAGGTGATAGAGGGAGATCCGATTGATAGACATTGTTTATGAATACCGCAAAAAAGAAACGATTGGAATCGATTGGTTTGTTGATATCCTCTGGCTTGAGGGATGTTTGGAGGGTTTCATGGCAAATAAGGTATATCCAAGCGCTGCCGCAGCGCTGGAAGGATTGCTGTTCGACGGAATGACCATATGCGCCGGCGGCTTCGGACTATGCGGCATTCCGGAGCGGTTGATCGATGCATTGCTCGCCTCAGGCGTGACCGGGCTGACCGTGGCCTCGAACAATGCGGGCATCGACAATGAGGGACTTGGCAAGCTCCTTCGCGCCCGCCAGGTCAAGAAGATGATCTCCAGCTATGTCGGAGAGAACAAGGAATTCGAAAGACAGTTCCTGGCGGGAGAGCTTGAAGTTGAATTCTGCCCGCAGGGCACACTCGCCGAGCGATGCCGGGCCGGTGGCGCAGGCATCCCTGGCTTCTACACGAAAACCGGAGTGGGCACTGCAGTGGCCGTCGGCAAGGAAACCAAGATATTCGACGGCCAGGAATATCTGCTTGAAAGGGCGATCGTCGCCGATCTCTCGATCATCAAGGGATGGAAGGCCGACACGGCCGGCAACCTGATTTTCAGGAAGACTGCCCGCAACTTCAACCACCCGATGGCAACCGCCGGAAAGATTTGCGTCGCCGAGGTGGAGGAGATCGTTCCGGTCGGAACGCTCGATCCCGACCAGATCCATCTGCCTGGGATCTATGTGAAGCGGCTGATCGAAGGCAAGCCTTACAACAAGAAGATCGAACAATTGACTGTACGCCGCAGGGAGGATGCGTAATGGCTTGGACACGGGACCAAATGGCAGCACGCGCTGCCCTCTCGCTTCGTGACGGTTACTACGTCAACCTCGGCATCGGCATACCCACACTTGTGGCCAACCATATCCCTCCGGGCATCGAAGTCACGCTTCAGTCGGAAAACGGGATGCTGGGTATCGGGCCCTTCCCTTACGAGGGTGAAGAAGATCCCGACCTGATCAACGCCGGAAAGCAGACGATCAGCGAGCTACCGACAAGCTCCTATTTCTCGAGCGCCGACAGCTTTGCAATGATCCGAGGCGGACACATTGACCTCACCGTGCTCGGTGCGCTGGAAGTCAGCGAGACAGGCGACATAGCCAATTGGATGGTGCCCGGCAAGATGATCAAGGGCATGGGTGGCGCGATGGATCTCGTCGCCGGCGTCAAGAAGATCATCGTCCTGATGGAGCACAACGCCAAAGACGGATCGCCGAAGTTTGTGCCATCCTGCTCTCTGCCGCTGACGGGACGCAACGTCGTCGACATGATCATCACCGATATCGCGGTCTTCGAACGGCCCGCAGCAGGCGCTCAGTTCAAGCTGACCGCCATGGCGGATGGCGTAACGGCGGACGAAATCGCCGCCCGCACCACCGCAGCCTACATCACCTGACCCGACAGCGTTCCGCACCTCATTAAGGAAACGCATGCCGCCGGAAGAAAACCCGGCGGCATGCGTTTTTTGTTGGCTCCGCTCATGGACAGGACCCGGCGGCTGGCTCGGACCTGCTAGCGAGAATGTTTCCGGATGACCTTGGAAACGCGGCTCGGCACGCTTTTCCGGTTGAACGCGGAATGGTGCGCTTAGAGCCGTTCATTTTTAAATGGAAGCAGTTCTGCCGGAGCAGGTTTTCGTCAGGGCAGCGACGATCGACGCTGCGCATACCCTGAGGTAT
>LFEF01043465.1_pt1 | contig 28160 bp, 40 predicted proteins | sample 619371 | NCBI WGS metagenome assembly LFEF01 (sample SAMN03014291, study PRJNA259931) | freshwater metagenome | biome: lake; feature: waterbloom | place: China: Taihu Lake | collected 2006-08 | depth 0 m m
CTTGCCGGTGCCCGGCGGGCCCCAGAAGATCATCGAGCCGAGCGAGCCGGAGGCGATCATCCGGGCGAGAACGCCGTCCTCGCCGGTCAGATGCTCCTGACCGGTCACTTCGGAAAGGCTTTTCGGCCGCAGACGATCGGCGAGCGGGCGACGCTCGGCCATTTCCTTCGACATCTGCGGCGCGAAAAGGTCACTCATCGGAAGATCTGCCGGATGCGCTGGCCATCGCGTTCGATCTCGACGCGCCAGAAGCCGGGATCGGCCTGAGCAATTTCCGCGAGATCATCCACCGACCGGATCGCCTCGCCATTGACGGAGACGACGATGTCGCGAGGTGAAAAGCCGAGGCGGGCAGCCGGAGAACCACGAAGCACGTCGGTCACGACCACGCCGGTCACCTCGGAGGGCATCTTCAATTCATACGCCAGGCGTGGCGACAGATTGCCGGCGCGGATGCCGGCAAAGGGGCTGCGGCCTTCGATCAGCTGGATGTCGCGCGGACGGGTTTCGGGAGCTGCAGCCAGCGTCAGCGGAATGGTCGTCTCACGCCCGTCCTGCTGGACGGTCAGTTCGGCAATCCGTCCAAGACCGGCGGTCGTCAGGCGGTATCCCAAGGCATCCGGATGCTCGACGGGGATGCCGTTGACGGCGGTGATCACCTGCCCCGGCTTCAAGCCCGCCTTCTCGGCCGGTCCGCCCTCGACGACGCGGACGACCAGCGCGCCTCGCACGGTCTTGAGGCCCAGCGCCTCGGCGACATCCGAGGTCACCGGCTCGAAGCTGGCACCGACATAGGGGCGCTCGAAGGAGGCGTCGCCACGATCGGCGGCATCGAGGAAAACGCGGACGAGATTGGCTGGAATGGCAAAGCCGACACCGTTCGAGCCGCCGCCGCGCGAGAAGATCGCCGTGTTGATGCCGATCAGCTCGCCATTCATGTTGACCAGCGCGCCACCGGAATTGCCGGGATTGATCGCAGCATCGGTCTGGATGAAGAAGCCGAAATCGCCCTCGGTCACCTGGTTGCGGGCGAGTGCGGAGACGATGCCGGAGGTTACCGTCTGGCCGACGCCGAAGGGGTTGCCAATGGCAAGCACGAGATCGCCGACCTCGGTCGCATCGGAATTGCCGATCGGCAGCGTCGGCATGACCTCATTGGTCTCGAATTTCAGCACTGCGAGATCGAGCCGATCGTCCTTCAGCACGACCTTGACGGGGAATTCCCGGCCATCGGCAAGCGCCACCTTGATGTCGTCGGCGCCATCGATGACGTGGTTGTTGGTGACGACCACACCATCGGCCTCGACGATCACGCCCGAGCCGAGCGAGGACTGCCGCTCCGTGCGGTTGGGCATGCGCTGGCCGAAGAACTGCTCGAAGAAGGGATCGCCGGCAAACAGGCTGGGGCGGGTTTCGACCAGACGCTCGGCATAGACATTGACGACCGCGCCGCGCGCCTGCTTGACCAGCGGCGCGAAGGAGAGCTGCATCTCGATCTGGCTTTTCGGCACGGTCCTCTGCTGCGCCAGCGCCGGGGCAGCCAGCGGCACGATCAGGGCGGCGATGACGGCGAAAGGTTTGAGGCAGCGAAAGTACTGCATGCGAAGATCCTTCATGCGATATGGACGTTCTAGTCCCGGTTCGTGCGCCGGCAAATAGGCAGAACCAAGGAAGGTGCATCGCAGATGGGGATAATCCGCGTCTGGCTCAAGTCCTGACGGTTTCAATGATGCGCGTCATCAATCCGTGCAATTCGTCGCGGTAGCCGGTACGGGCAGAGGGCGCTGCCTCGTTGGAGGTCATGGCAACCGTCAGGCCGAGGCTCGGGGTGATGTAGAGCATCTGACCGCCATAGCCCCAGGCATAGTTCACCTGCTCTCCACCCATCTCCTTCAGGAACCAGGCATAGCCGTAGCCATCGCCGTTGAATACGGAGTTGGTTCGGCGAATCCAGCTTTCCCGGATCCAGGCTTCGGAGATCAGGCGCGTGCCGTCTTCGGTCACGCCGCCGCGACGATAGAGTTCGCCGAAGGCATGCAGCGAGCGCGGCGTCATCGCCATCTGATTGCCGCCGAGATAGTAGCCCTGGGGGTCGCGGTGCCAGGAACCGATGCGGAATCCATCAAGCGGTTCCAGCCATTCGCGGGCAAGTGCCAAAGTCGGTCTGCCGGACACCTTGGTGAGGATCACTGAAAGAAGATGGGTGGATGCCGTCGAATAGAGCATGCCGCCGCCCGGTTCGTCGACGAAATCGGCGGCGAGTGCAAAGCGCGTCCAGTTGCGGCTGGCAACCCAGCGACCGTAATTCGGGCCCGACATGCGATCAAGGCCTGATCGCATCGAGAGCAGATGGTCGATAGTGATCTTCGACAGCCGCGGATCGGGATTGGCGGGAAACTCCGAGCGCAGAACCGTTTCGATGCGCTGGTTGACACCCTCCAGCATACCCTTGTCGATGGCGATGCCGACAAGGGCCGAGACGACGCATTTCGAGGCTGACTTGATGTTGGCCGAACCGGTGAGCGAGCTGTTGCCATAGGCCCATTCGGCGAGTGTTTCGCCGTTTCTGGTCGCGATCACGGTCTCCAGTGTTTCGAGCCGGCGGGCTTCTTCCAGAAGTGCGGAAACGCGCGGGCGCAGAGCGTCCAGATTGACGGGTGTGGGAGGTGCGACCGGCGGAGACGGTGGAGATGCCGGCGGAGCGGTATCGGATTGCGCGAAAGTCGATCTCGCCTGGATGGCCGAAAAGGCGCCGGCGGCGAGCATGAGAGAAAGCAGGGTTCGTCTGTTCATGCTCCCAAGGTAGTCACCTCGACCGTCGAAGGAAGGGCCAAAAAGGAAATACTCACCGGATCGTGAGGCCAGTCAGTGGATTGTCAGAGGGAACGTTCCGGCTGTGGTCGTCGTTGCTCCCGCATCAGTCAAGGAGAGCGATCATGTCCAGAAACCGCCCCACCCGGTTCGGCCTCGCCGGCGCCGTCCTCGCAGGCTCCCTGTCGAGCTTGCCCTTCCTGCCGGCGCAGGCCGCGAGCTTCGACTGCCGCGCAGCAGGCCTTGCCGCCGACGAAGCCGCCATCTGCCAGAACATCGCCCTGAACGACATGGACGTGCGGATGGTGACGACCTTCGAGTTGTTGCGCGAGATCCTGCCGATGGGCAGCCGGGGCGAATTGGAGAGCGCCCAAGTGATATGGCTCGAGCAGCGCCGCGCCTGCGGTGCCAATCTCGACTGCCTCGCCGCCGCCTATGCCAGCCGCATGGCGGAGCTGCGCAATGCTGTCGGCGACGTCATCCAGATAACAGAGACGCAAGGCAATCCGACATCCAATTAGCAAATTACCGAATTTACTAAGCCTCTTTGTGCCTCAAGAAAAAAGCCGGGTCGCTTTCGCGCCCGGCTTTTCTAGTGCGTTGAACCTTGCCGCTTATTCCGGCAGTTGGCGCACGGCGCCCTTGTCGGCAGACGACGCGAAGGCGGCATAGGCCTTGAGCGCGGTCGTGACGTTGCGCTTGCGCGTTTCGGCCGGGAACCAGCCCTTGGCATCCTGCTCGGCGCGGCGGCGTTCGAGTTCGGCCGGATCAACGACCAGATTGATCGTGCGGTTCGGGATGTCGATATCGATCAGGTCGCCTTCGCGCACCAGGCCGATGGCACCGCCCTGGGCGGCTTCCGGCGAGGCGTGACCGATCGAGAGGCCCGAGGTGCCGCCCGAGAAGCGGCCGTCGGTCACCAGCGCGCAGGCCTTGCCGAGACCCTTCGACTTCAGATAGCTCGTCGGATAGAGCATTTCCTGCATGCCAGGGCCGCCCTTCGGGCCTTCGTAGCGGATGACGACGACGTCGCCGGCGACGATCTGGTTCGACAGGATCGCCTTGACGGCGGAATCCTGGCTTTCGAAGACGCGGGCCGGACCCTTGAACTTGAGGATCGACTCGTCGACGCCAGCCGTCTTCACGATGCAGCCGTCGAGCGCGATATTGCCCTTCAGGACGGCCAGACCGCCATCCTTGGAGAAGGGATGTTCGACCGAGCGGATGACGCCCTTTTCGCCGTCGGTGTCGAGATCGTCCCAGCGCGACGCCTGCGAGAAGGCCTGGGTGGTGCGAACGCCGCCCGGAGCCGCCTTGAAGAATTCGCGAACCGTTTCGGAATTGGTGCGGGTGATGTCCCAGCGGTCGATGGCGTGGCCGATGGTCTCGGCATGCACGGTCGGGCAGTCGCGGTTGATCAGGCCGCCGCGGTCGAGTTCGCCGAGGATGCGCATGATGCCGCCGGCGCGGTGGACATCTTCCATGTGCACGTCCTGCTTGGCAGGGGCAACCTTCGACAGGCAGGGCACCTTGCGCGACAGGCGGTCGATATCGTCCATGGTGAAATCGATGCCGCCTTCATGGGCCGCTGCCAGGATGTGCAGGACCGTGTTGGTCGAGCCGCCCATGGCGATGTCGAGCGCCATGGCGTTTTCGAAGGCGGCCTTGGAGGCGATGTTGCGCGGCAGAACGCTTTCGTCATTCTGCTCGTAGTAGCGGCGGGTGATGTCGACGATCAGGTGGCCGGCCTCGACGAAGAGGCGCTTGCGGTCGGCATGGGTGGCGAGCGTCGAGCCGTTGCCGGGCAGCGAGAGGCCAAGGGCTTCCGTCAGGCAGTTCATCGAATTGGCGGTGAACATGCCCGAGCAGGAGCCGCAGGTCGGACAGGCTGCCTTTTCGATCTCGTCGACTTCGGCGTCGGAGATCTTGTCATCGGCAGCGGCAACCATGGCGTCAACGAGGTCGAGCGCGACCTTGCGGCCATGCAGCACGACCTTGCCGGCTTCCATCGGGCCACCCGAGACGAAGACGGCGGGAATGTTCAGGCGCATGGCGGCCGAGAGCATGCCGGGGGTGATCTTGTCGCAGTTGGAGATGCAGACCATGGCGTCGGCGCAGTGGGCGTTGACCATGTATTCGACCGAGTCGGAGATGATCTCGCGCGACGGCAGCGAATAGAGCATGCCGTCATGGCCCATGGCGATGCCATCATCGACCGCGATGGTGTTGAATTCCTTGGCGACGCCGCCGGCGGCTTCGATCTCGCGCGCGACGAGCTGGCCGAGGTCCTTCAGGTGGACATGGCCGGGCACGAACTGGGTGAAGGAATTGACGACGGCGATGATCGGCTTGCCGAAGTCGCCGTCCTTCATGCCGGTGGCGCGCCAGAGGCCGCGCGCGCCGGCCATGTTGCGGCCATGCGTGGTGGTTCTCGAACGATAGACGGGCATAGGGTGATCCTCTTTTGTCTTTTTCTGACCGTTCCGGGTCTCCAGACGCGGCCGAGCGGCTTCATTTGCTGCACTTCTACCCGATTTGGCAGATCGAAGCACCATCAGAAGCTGGAAAAGCGGTACGCTTTCCGAAACGTGATTTGCGGCGGTCCTGGTCAAAGGCTGCAAAGTTTGGACGTGGTGGACACCCGACATCTGCCTAATCTCGCCGGATATCAAACCTGTCCGGGGAATTTCATGACCAAAGCACTCAGCCGCCTCCTTTTTTCCAGCATGATCGTCGCCGCCCTGCCCGTGCATGGGCAGATGTTGCCGGATTATCCGGTCTTCCTGCGCAATGCGGCCAGCGGCCTTTGCCTCGATATCTTTCAAAACGACACCCGTCCGGGTGGCCAGCTCATTCAGTGGGAATGTCACAGCTATGCCAATCAGCAATGGCTGCTCTATCCACTCGGCCAGGCCTATCAGATCGTCAACCGGAACAGCGGCCTGTGCCTGGACGTGCGCGGGGCGCAGCGCGGCAACGGGATCGATGTCATTCAATGGGGCTGCAGCGGCCAGGCCAATCAGCTCTGGTACGTGACGCCTGGGCCGAACGGCCTGTTCTTCCGCAACGTGAACAGCAACAGGTGCCTGGATGTGCGCGGCTCCTCGACGCGATCAGGTGAACGGCTGATCCAATGGGACTGCAATGGCGGGATGAACCAGTCCTTCGGCGCCGAGGTCGGCTGATAGCTGCGACCGAAACCGCGCGGGACAAACGCCGAGCTGGCTCGGCGGGAGCTTGCCGGAGCCAATCATTGCGCCACGAGCGCCTTGCAGGCCGGTCTTCGTTCGAATTTGAATGATCGGGTTAAGCCGGCAGCAAGACGTCTTTCCTAAAGTTTAAAGCGGAAGGAGGCGTCATGATGACCCGGAAACCTGCCCGCGTGATCTTGCTGAAGGATGCCCGTCAGAAGCTCAATCCGCCGCCGCCGCCGCGCTGGAAGCCGTTCGCCGCGCTCTATCGCATCCGCCATGTCCTGGTCGGCATCTGCCTTGTGACGCTGGTCGTCATTCATTTCGAAAAGATTCCCTATTCCTATCTGATTGTCCCGGTCGGCAACAAACTCATCGATTACGGCGTGACGGGCGCCGTATCTCCCCGTCCTGAGCCAATCGACGGGCGCTTTGCTGCTTGTTCCGGGGCGCAGCTCGTCAACTGCGTCGTCGATGGGGACACGTTCTGGTATCGGGCGGTGAGTTACCGGCTCTCGGACATCAACGCACCCGAGATCGGCCGGCCTGCCTGCGAGACGGAGCGACGGCTGGGGCGTGACGCGCAGGTCGCGTTGCTTAATGCGCTGAATGCCGGAGGGCTGATCATGGAGCGGAGGGAGCGCCGAGACACGGACCAGTATGGCCGCAAGCTTCGGGTCGTCCTCCATGACGGGCGCTCGGTCGGTGAAACGCTGGTCGCGCGGGGCCTGGCGCAGCGGAGCGACGGACAGAAACCGGGCTGGTGCGGCTGACCTGTCGGGGCAGCCGGCAAATTCTTACAGCCTGCGTACGGCCAGAACCTACACAAAATTGTTCCCGTCCGCCTTCTTTTCGACGCCATGAAACTCTGTTCTCCTTGGAGCCGTCTCCTATGTCATGTGACACCGAGAGCGCGAAGAGGTCCGCCATGTCCAGATATCGTCCGCCGAAGATCGCCAGTTCCGAGATCACCCCGAAGTCGCTCTATCTCAGGCGCCGGGAGTTCATGGGCGTGGCAGCCGGAGGCCTTGCGGCGGTCGGGCTCGGATCACAGGCGCTTGCAGCACCGCTTGCCGCCAAGCCGAGCATCTACAAGCTCGACGAGAAGCTGACGTCCAAAGAGGACGTGACGACCTATAACAACTTCTATGAGTTCGGGACGGGCAAGGAAGATCCGGCCAAGAATGCCGGCACGCTCACCACGCGGCCCTGGACGATCGAGGTCGGCGGACAGGTCGCCAAACCGCAGGTGATCGACATCGAGGCGATCATGAAGGACTTCGAGATGGAGGAGCGCGTCTACCGGATGCGCTGCGTCGAAGCCTGGTCGATGGTCATCCCGTGGATCGGCTTCCCGCTGTCTGCCCTGCTCGACCGGGTGGAGCCGCTCGGCTCCGCCAAATATGTCGCGTTTGAAACGCTTGTCCGTCCGGAAGAGATGCCAGGGCAATCCGGGCTCTTCCAGGCGCTGGAATGGCCCTATGTCGAGGGGCTCAGACTGGACGAGGCCCGCCATCCGCTGACGATCCTGGCCACGGGACTTTATGGCGAGACGCTGCCGAACCAGAACGGCGCGCCGATCCGGCTGGTCGTGCCGTGGAAATACGGCTTCAAGGGCATCAAGTCGATCGTCAAGATCACGCTGACCGAAGAGGAGCCGCCGACGAGCTGGAACATCGCCGCACCGCAGGAATATGGCTTCTATGCCAACGTCAATCCGGCGGTCGACCATCCACGCTGGAGCCAGGCGACCGAGCGGCGGATCGGCGAGGCCGACGGGCTGTTCGGTGGGGCGCGCATCGATACCCTGCCATTCAACGGCTATGCCGACGAGGTCGCAGGCCTCTATGCCGGCATGGATCTGACGAAGTTCTACTGATGATCGCGCTCGCACTCCCTGCCCTACCCGCCCGCTACAAGCCGGCATCGATCTGGGCGCTCTATGCGGTTGGGCTGATGCCTGGGCTCTATGCCTTCTATCTCGGGATCTATGGCGGGCTGGGCGCGGATCCGGTCCGGGTCTTCGAGCATCTGCTGGGCCTCTGGGCGTTCCGTTTCCTGTGTCTCGGGCTTGCGCTTACGCCTTTGCGTGATCTCTTCGGCATCAACCTCATCGCCTATCGGCGGGCACTCGGCCTCATCGCCTTCTATTACGTTCTGGCGCATTTTGCCGTCTACCTGACGCTTGACCGGGGCATGATCCTGTCGTCGATCGCCGGCGACTTGCTGAAGCGGCCCTATATCATGCTCGGCATGGCGGGGCTTTTGATGCTGATCCCCTTGGCGCTCACCTCGAACCAGTGGTCGATCCGGCGGCTCGGCCCGCGCTGGAACCGGCTGCACAAGCTCACCTATCCGATCCTGATTGTCGCAATCCTGCATTATGCGCTGTCGCTGAAGGTGATCGATCCGGAGGCGGCCTTCTACATCGTGGTGACGATCGTGCTTATCGGCTATCGGCTGGTCAGGCCGAAGATCATGGAGCGGCGCCGGGCAAAGCGAATGGCGGGTGTGACTCGCTAATCCGGCGCCCGGCCCGCATGGGTGACACCACGCGCTTCGAAGAGTGCAGCCAGGGCAATGCCTGCTGCATAGGCCAGGATGTTCCACCAGGAAAAGATGCGGCCCAGCAGCAGCGCTCCCGCGAGGGACAGGCGGAATTCATCGAGCCATGGCGTGTGGTAGAGGCGGCTGAACTCAACCAGCGCCGCGATAACGACGGCCAGAAATGCCAGGCGTATGAGCGGCTGTCGCGGCAGGAGCATGCCGAGCAGGAAGTAGACCATGGCGCCCCAGAGGGTCGAGCCGCCATATTTGACCAGGAGATACGGCAGGCCAATTTCATAGCCGCCGAGCCGGAGCGCCAGGCCACAGGCAATGATGCCAAGCGCTATCCCCAGCCGGCGCATGCGAAGTGACGTCGATGCCTTGATTTCTTGCATGGCCGCTTAGTAGTGAGGTTGCAACGGAATGCAACTGGGAAGGCGGTCGCGATGACACTGGTGGCGGAGGGGCGACGCGGCCTCCTGAGCGCGATCGACCACAGGCTTATCCACCACAAGCCGCATCCCGAACTGACCGGCTTCAAGCGCTTCGTCGTCGAATTCCTGCTGTTTGGCATCAAGGAAGCTCGGGCCTGCCTGTTTGCCGGGCTTTTCTTCCTGTCGATCTTCATCGTCCCGCGCGCCGGGCTTCTCGGCATTCCGCGCTACGACGTGCTCCTGATCATCGCGCTTGCGATCCAGATCTGGATGGTGTGGACGAAACTCGAGACCACGGACGAGCTGAAGGCGATCTGCCTTTTCCATATCGTCGGCTTCGCGCTCGAGGTGTTCAAGACGTCGGGTGCCAATCCCTCCTGGTCCTATCAGGACTTCGCCTACACCAAAGTGCTCGGCGTGCCGCTGTTCTCCGGCTTCATGTATGCCGCCGTCGGCAGCTATATCATCCAGGCCTGGCGGCTCTTCGATCTCAGGGTGCGCCACCACCCGCCCTACTGGATGGCGACCCTCGTGGCCCTTGCCATCTATCTCAATTTCTTCACCCACCACTATATCGGCGATTATCGCTGGTATCTGGCAGCGCTCGCCATCGGGCTCTATGCCCGTACCACCGTGATCTTCCGTCCCTTCGACCGCGACCGGCAGATGCCGATGCTGCTTGCCTTCATCCTGATCGGGTTTTTCATCTGGGTGGCGGAGAACATCTCGACCTTCTTTGCCATCTGGCACTATCCGAACCAGCTCGGGGCCTGGTCGACGGTGCATCTGGGCAAATGGAGTTCCTGGACGTTGCTTGTCATGATGACCTTCACGATCGTTGCCTCGCTCAAACATATCCGCGCCACGATCCACATCCCCAAGTGACCCGCAGCCGGCGCAGCAGATGCCGGCAAAATTTTTTTTCGCATGCCGTGTCGAAATCGGGTTAGCTCGTTCGTTGGGGGTGCAGGATCGCAAAAGCGGTCCTTCGGAACGAGAGGAGAGACGACATGCGTGTCATGGTTATGGTCAAGGCGACGGAAGACAGCGAAGAGGGCATCATGCCGCCGCCGAAGCTGTTCGAGGATATGGGCAAGTTCAACGAGGAACTGGTGCAGGCCGGCATCATGCTCTCGGGCGACGGGCTCAAGCCATCGAAGATGGGCAAGCGGGTCGCCTTCGACGGTCCGGACCGCCGGGTGATCGACGGACCCTTTGCCGAAACACGGGAGCTGGTTGCCGGCTACTGGATCTGGGAGGTGAAGGACATGGACGAGGCGATAGCCTGGGTCAAACGCTGCCCCAATCCGATGATGGGACCGAGCGAAATCGAGATCCGGCCCTTCTACGAGATGGAGGATTTCGCCGAGATCGCCTCACCCGAGGGCCAGGCGAGCCACGATCGCGCCGCTGAAGGACTTGCCGCGCAGCAGAAGTCGAAGGGCTGAGCATCATGAGCAAGATGATCTTCATCAACCTGCCGGTCAGCAATCTCGACGTCTCCACCCGCTTCTACCAGGCACTGGGGGCGACGAAAAACCCGCAATTCTCCAACGACAATGCGGCCTGCATGATGCTGACCGACACGATCGGCGTGATGATCCTGACACACGACTTCTACCGGACCTTCACCAGCCGTCCGATTGCAGACGCCAAGGCGACGAGCCAGATGCTTCTGGCGCTGACCGTCGACGCCCATGCGGATGTCGACAGGGTGGTGGGCGCGGCAAGTCACGCCGGCGGACGCGCCGATCCCAACCCGCCGCAGGATCACGGCTTCATGTGGAGCCGGTCGGTGGAGGATCCGGACGGGCATGTCTGGGAGATCTTCTGGATGGACCCGGCAGCCGCAGCCGGCGACACGACCGGTGTCGACGCCTGAACGCAATGACCGCGGTTGACCGGGCGGGTGGTCGGTCCATACTCCGACCATGAGACGAGACGGAGACCCCTGTTCGGCCTCGCCTGTCAGGGTCGAGGCCATGGCCCGGGACATCGAAGGCATCTATCGCATGGAGCGGGTCCGGCTGACTGCCGGGCTCGCTAGACATGTCAGGGACTTGAGCCTTGCCGAGGAGCTGGCGCAGGAGGCGCTGGTTTCAGCACTTGCGACATGGCCGACCTCCGGCATCCCGCCCAATCCCGGCGGTTGGCTGATGACGACAGCGAAGCGCCGGGCGGTCGATCTCTGGCGCCGGCGCCGGATGATGGCGCGGCACGAGGCCTCGCTGGCGCATGACATCGAAACCGGCAGGGCGGAAGAACAGGCGGCCATCGAGGCCGCACTTGACGACGAGATCGGCGACGAGCGGCTGTCGCTGATCTTCACCGCCTGCCATCCACTGCTCTCGCGCGACCAGCGCACGGCGCTGACGCTGAAGGTCATCGGCGGCCTTGCGACGGAGGAAATCGCCCGGGCCTTCCTCACCCCGGAAACGACGGTGGCGCAGCGGATCGTGCGGGCGAAGAAGATCCTGCGCGAGGGCGACGTGGCCTTCGAAGTACCTGTCGGCGAGGCGCGCGATGCCCGCCTGGCCTCGGTGCTGGAGGTGATCTACCTGATCTTCAACGAGGGATATGCGGCAAGCCGGGGCGAAGACCTGATCCGCACGCAGCTTTGTGACGAGGCGATGCGGCTGGGACGTATCCTGGTGGGCCTTGCGCCAGCCGAACCCGAAGCGCATGCGCTGCTTTCACTGATGGAGCTGCAGGCCTCGCGCTTCAAGGCACGGGTCGGAGCGGATGGCAGCGCGCAGACACTGGAAACACAGAACCGGCGCCTTTGGGACAGGTTGCTGATCCAGCGCGGGCTTGAGGGCCTAGCGATGGTAACGCGACTTGGCGGCGAGGACGGGATCTATGCGCTGCAGGCAGCGCTCGCAGCCGTGCATGCGCGAGCGGCGACGTTTGCGGATACGGACTGGGGCAGAAGTGCAGAACTGTATGACCGGCTGCTGGACCGTGTCCCCTCGCCCGTGGTGGCGCTGAACCGGGCGGTGGCGCATGCCATGGCATTTGGACCGGAGACGGGGCTCGCGCTGCTGGCGGAGATCGAGGCAGAGCCGCAGCTTGCCGACTACCAGCCGCTCTACGCGGCAAAGGGGGATTTCCTGTTTCGTCTGGGGCGTAGGGCAGAGGCGCAGGCGGCCTTCGAACGGGCAGCCAGTCTCAGCGACAATGCGGTGGAGCGGACGTTTCTGTTGGGGCGTGTTGCAGAATGCGGCAGGTGAGCAGGGCCGTACACTGTTCTGCAAATCGAATTCACGAACACTGCGCCCGCAAAAGACTACAATTTTATGGGGTGCGATCACGGTAACTTAGATCGAACGCGCTACTTTCGGGCATTACATGGAGACCGGTATGTTCTGGAAGATATTTGCAATCATCACCCTGCTGGCCACAATTCTCAGCGTTTTCACTGGTCTCACAACACCGCAAGGTTTCCTGGGCGACATGGAAATCTTGATGGGCATAATGTCCTGCTCCATCATTTTCTCCTATGCATTCCAGTATCCCACAAAGGCAAGGAACGTTGCCAAGGCATTCGCCTGGACCTTCACCATCTATGCAATTTGGGCCGTGACATCATCTCTTGTCGGGCTGCAGGAAACCCTCCTAGATGGCAACACCCCGATCTCCGCTACCGTTTTCGCAGCAGCATTTGTCATTGGACAGACCTTCCTCGAATGGCTCGCCATATGGCGCTACGGACAAGACCCCACATTCGAGATATCAAAGCAGCGTGGCGCACAAGCAGCCTGAAGGCTGGCAAAACCACAAAAGCCAACCACGCGCTTTCCAGGCACCACACCAACGAGTGCCACACAAGACGCAAAAAGCCGGGTGATCGCTCACCCGGCTTTTTTCATCCTTCCCTTACGGGAGGAAACTTACGCTGCTTCAGCTTCGGCTTCCGCGGCGACGCGGGCCTTGTCGGCTGCGCCCTTGGCGTCAACGTCGCGCTCGACGAACTCGATGACAGCCATGGCGGCGTTGTCGCCCTGGCGGAAACCGGCCTTCATGATACGCAGGTAGCCGCCGTTGCGGGTTGCGTAACGCGAAGCAATGGCGTCAAACAGCTTCTTGACGGCATCGACGTCCTTGATCTGCGAGATGGCCTGACGACGAGCGTGCAGGTCGCCGCGCTTGCCGAGGGTGACCAGCTTCTCGACGATCGGGCGAATTTCCTTCGCCTTCGGGAGCGTGGTGACGATCTGCTCATGGGTGATGAGCGAAGCAGCCATGTTGGCGAACATCGCCTTACGGTGGCTGGCGGTACGGTTGAGCTTGCGGCCGGCTTTCTGGTGGCGCATTGCTATTCTCCTTTAAGTGCAGGCTCTGTCTCAGAGGCTGCCGTTTCCTGACACATACGGGCATTCGCCCGCAGTTTGACGGGGAAAGGCAGGCTCAAGGGCTGCCTTCACTGTTATCAATACTGGTCTTCGTAACGCTTCGCGAGATCTTCGATGTTCTCGGGCGGCCATGCCGGTACTTCCATACCGAGGTGCAGGCCCATGGAAGCGAGAACTTCCTTGATTTCGTTCAGCGACTTGCGACCGAAGTTCGGCGTGCGCAGCATTTCTGCTTCGGTCTTCTGGATCAGATCGCCGATGTACACGATGTTGTCGTTCTTCAGGCAGTTTGCCGAGCGGACAGACAATTCGAGTTCGTCGACCTTCTTGAGCAGCGCCGGGTTGAAGGCGAGCTCGGTGACGGCTTCCTCTTCGGCTTCCTTCTGCGGCTCGTCGAAGTTGACGAAGACCGAGAGCTGGTCCTGGAGGATGCGGGCAGCGAAAGCGACGGCGTCTTCACCGGTGACCGAGCCATCGGTTTCGATGGTCATGGTCAGCTTGTCATAGTCGAGTACCTGGCCCTCGCGGGTGTTTTCGACCTTGTAAGACACCTTCTTGACCGGCGAGTAGAGGCTGTCGACCGGGATGAGGCCGATCGGCGCATCTTCCGCGCGGTTGCGCTCGGCCGGGACGTAGCCCTTGCCGTTGTTGACCGTGAACTCCATGCGGATCTCAGCGCCCTCGTCGAGGGTGCAGATCACATGGTTGGGGTTCAAGATCTCAATGTCGCCGACCGTCTGGATGTCACCGGCGGTTACAACGCCCGGACCCTGCTTACGGACAACCATGCGCTTGGCATCGTCGCCGTCCATCTTGATGGCGATTTCCTTGATGTTCAGGACGATGTCGGTGACATCTTCGCGAACGCCCGGGATAGACGAGAACTCGTGCAGAACGCCGTCGATCTGGACAGCCGTGACGGCTGCACCACGAAGCGACGACAGGAGAACGCGACGCAGAGCGTTGCCGAGCGTCAGGCCGAAGCCACGCTCGAGCGGCTCGGCGACGAGGGTCGCCTTGGTGCGGCCGGAGGAGGAAAATTCCACCTTGTTCGGCTTAATCAGTTCCTGCCAATTCTTCTGAATCATGATTTTACCTTCCGTTCGCCATCACCATTCAATCGTGACGGCCGAATATGAGAAGCACCGGGAAGGCGAAACGCCTGCCCGGCAAAACGAAGAACGATCAGACGCGACGCTTCTTGCGCGGACGGCAACCATTGTGCGGGATCGGGGTCACGTCGCGGATGGACGTGATCATGAAGCCGGCAGCCTGGAGGGCGCGCAAAGCGGATTCACGACCCGAACCCGGACCGCAAACTTCCACTTCGAGGGACTTCATGCCGTGTTCCTGAGCCTTCTTGGCGCAGTCTTCAGCAGCGATCTGGGCAGCAAACGGGGTCGACTTACGCGAACCCTTGAAGCCCTTGGCACCGGCAGACGACCAGGCAATCGCGTTGCCCTGTGCGTCGGTGATGGTGATCATCGTGTTGTTGAAGGTCGAGTTGACGTGGGCAACGCCCGACGAGATGTTCTTGCGTTCGCGACGGCGGACGCGTGCGGCTTCCTTGGCCATGGTCTTCCTTTCAGTTGATCTAAGCACCGCCGTAATGCCAGCGGCTACACCAATCGCGGCAACAGGATGAAGGCGGTAGGCACCAGGTTTCCCTGCTGCCTACCGCCCTTTTCCGAATGCCGCGAAAAATTACTTCTTCTTACCAGCGATCGCCTTCGCCGGCCCCTTGCGGGTGCGGGCGTTGGTGTGCGTGCGCTGACCGCGAACCGGCAGACCACGACGATGGCGCAGGCCACGGTAGCAGCCAAGGTCCATCAGACGCTTGATGTTCATCGCGGTTTCGCGACGCAGGTCACCTTCGACCTGGTAATCGCGGTCGATGGTTTCGCGGATCTGGAGAACTTCAGCGTCGGTCAGCTGGTGAACGCGCTTGTCAGCCGGAAGACCGACCTTCTCCATGATTTCCGATGCGAACTTCGGGCCGATCCCGTGAATGTAGGTCAGCGCGATAACAACGCGCTTCGCAGTCGGGATGTTGACGCCAGCGATACGTGCCACGCCTATTCTCCTTGCTTCCAGTTGCCATCCGGCAAGTGGTGTCTCGTTACACGGCCCAAAGGGACCGCAATTACAAATCGGGTTCTCGACAAACCAAAACGATCGAACCCGGTCTCCCAGCGTTTTGGAAGAACGCGCCGATCGCAGTCATGTCGCGAGTTGGCGCGGTCTTTAACGGAATCGGTTGCCAAAAGCAACCGGCCCCGCGAAGATTCTTAGGACAGCCAGCCTTTATAGCTTGGCGAGAATGGCTTCGATCTCGCCGGTGACGGCATCGATCTCGCCCATGCCGTCGACCGAATGCAGCTTACCCTTGGCGTGGTAATAGCCGATCAGCGGCGAAGTTTCCTTGTAATAGGCCTGCAGGCGAGTGCGGACCGTATCACGGTTGTCGTCGGGGCGACGCTTGAAGTGGGTGGAACCGCACTTGTCGCAGACGCCTTCAACCTTCGGCTTGAGGTTTTCGTCGTGATAGCCGGCACCACAGTTGGCGCAGGTGTAACGACCGGCGATTCGATCGGCCAGGATCTCGTCGTCGACGCGGATCTCGATCACGGCCGACAGATCGAGATTCTTGCCGGACAGCATGGCCTCGGTGGCATCCGCCTGCACGAGCGTGCGCGGGAAACCATCGAGGATGAAGCCCTTGGCACAATCGGGCGCATCAATGCGCTCGGCGACGATGGCGATGACGATGTCGTCTGATACAAGCTTGCCGGCGTCCATGACAGCCTTGGCCCGCTTGCCGACTTCCGTGCCGGCGGACACCGCGGCACGGAGCATGTCACCGGTGGAGAGCTGCGGAATGCCGTGCTTCTCCACGATCCGCTGGGCCTGGGTCCCCTTCCCCGCGCCCGGCGGTCCTAACAGAATCAGTCTCATCGTCCCCTCTTTCCTCCACGCAACTTCGACTTCTTGATCAGGCCCTCATACTGCTGGGCGATCAGATGTCCCTGAACCTGTGCTACAGTATCAAGGGTGACGCTGACAACAATCAAAAGCGAAGTACCACCAAGGGCTAATGGGATCCCGGTGCGTGCGATGAGGATTTCGGGCAGTACGCAGACGAAGACGAGGTAGACGGCGCCGACGACCGTGATGCGGGTCAGCACGTAGTCGATGTATTCGGCAGTACGGTCACCGGGGCGGATGCCCGGAATGAAGCCGCCATGCTTCTTCAGATTGTCGGCCGTATCCTTCGGGTTGAAGACGATGGCCGTATAGAAGAAGGCGAAGAAGGCGATCAACGCACCGTAGAGCAGCATGTAGACCGGGTGGCCGTGCTGCAGGGCGGCAATCACCGTGGTCGCCCAGCCCGGAAGCTCGCTGGTGCCTGCAAAGCCGGCAGCCGTCGCCGGCAGGAGCAGCAGCGAGGACGCGAAGATCGCCGGGATCACGCCTGCGGTGTTCAGCTTCAGAGGCAGGTGCGAGGTGTCGCCCTGGAACATGCGGTTGCCGACCTGGCGCTTCGGATACTGGATCAGAAGACGACGCTGGGCGCGCTCAACGAAGACGATCAGAGCGATAACGGCGATCGCAACGAAGATGACCGTGAGGATCAGAAGCGTCGAGAGCGCGCCGGTGCGGCCGAGTTCCAGCGTATGGGCAATCGCCATGGGCAGGCTGGCTGCGATACCGGCGAAAATGATCAGCGAGATGCCGTTGCCGATGCCGCGCGAGGTGATCTGCTCACCGAGCCACATCAGGAACATGGTGCCGCCGAGCAGCGTCAGGACGGTGGAAATACGGAAGAACCAGCCCGGATCGGCAACGATACCCTGGCCCGATTCGAGGCCAACAGCGATGCCGTATGCCTGGAGGGTGCCGAGCAGAACGGTGCCATAGCGGGTGTACTGGTTGATGATCTTGCGGCCCTGCTCGCCCTCTTTCTTCAGCTGCTCGAGGGCCGGAACGACCGAGGTCATCAGCTGCACGATGATCGACGCGGAGATATAGGGCATGATGCCCAGCGCGAAGATCGCCATGCGCTCGACGGCGCCGCCGGCAAACATGTTGAAGAGACCGAGGATACCACCGGACTGGCCCTGGAAGGCCGCGGCATATGCCTCCGGGTTGAGGCCGGGCAGCGGAATATGCGTGCCGAGGCGATAGACCAGCAATGCGGCCAGAGTGAACCACAGTCGCTTCTTCAGATCTTCCGCCTTGGCGAAAGTCGAGAAGTTGAGGTTCGAGGCCAGTTGTTCCGCTGCAGAAGCCATAGAATTCTCCGCAAACCTAGACCGGTGACGACAAACCGTCAGACCGGGAGGCTATTCGTTCAAACTGTTTTCAGAAAACAGGGCGCGGGAGAAGTTGCGAAACCGCATGCCTCACACCCTTATTTTCCAGATGACCCGGAAGACGAAACGACGTCCATTCCGTCCTGGGATCGTGAGGCTCACATATGGGAGCAAAATCGCCCGGTGTGAAGCACCCCGGGCGATTTGTCTGTCACTTATTCAGCGGCTTCCTTGGCTGCTTCGAGCAGCTTGATGGAACCGCCAGCCTTTTCGATCTTCTCAACGGCGGCCTTGGAGGCGCCGGCAACTTCGATCGTCAGCTTGGCCTTCAATTCGCCATCGGAGAGAACGCGAACGCCGTCCTTGGCGCGACGGATCACACCGGCGGCCTTCAGCGAAGCTGCGTCAACCGTTGCCTTGGCGTCGAGCTTGCCAGCATCGATCGCAGTCTGGATACGGCCGAGCGAAACGGTGACGTATTCGGATGCGAAGATGTTGTTGAAGCCGCGCTTCGGCAGGCGACGGTAGATGGGCATCTGACCGCCTTCGAAGCCGTTGATGGCAACGCCCGAACGAGCCTTCTGACCCTTCACGCCGCGACCACCGGTCTTGCCCTTGCCGGAACCGATACCGCGACCTACGCGGATACGCTCCTTGGAGGCGCCTTCGTTGTCTTTGATTTCATTCAGTTTCATGATGACTTCCCCCGTCTCACTTCTCGTCGACGACGCGAACGAGATGCTGGACAGCACGGATCATGCCGCGAACCGAAGGAGTGTCCTCCAGGGTGCGGACCCGGTGCATCTTGTTGAGGCCCAGACCGATGAGCGTCTTGCGCTGCACTTCCGGACGGCGAATGGGCGAACCGATCTGCTCGATCGTGATCGTCTTTGCTTCAGTCTTCTTCGTAGCCTTAGCCATGGATCCGACTCCTCTTATTCTTCAGCTGCGTTGCCAGAGGCAGCGCGGCGAGCCTGGAGGGTAGCGTACTTCAGGCCACGCTGAGCAGCGATGTCCTTCGGGTGCACCTGGTGCTTCAGGGCGTCGAAGGTGGCGCGAACCATGTTGTAGGGGTTCGACGAACCGGTCGACTTGGCGACGACGTCGTGCATGCCGAGCGTTTCGAAAACGGCGCGCATCGGGCCACCGGCGATGATACCGGTACCGGCCTTGGCGGAGCGAAGGAGAACCTTGCCGGCGCCGTGACGGCCGTTGACGTCGTGATGCAGGGTGCGGCCATCACGCAGGGGAACGAAAATCATGTCGCGCTTGGCGGCTTCGGTAGCCTTGCGGATGGCTTCCGGCACTTCACGTGCCTTGCCATGGCCGAAGCCTACGCGGCCCTTCTGGTCGCCGACGACGACGAGGGCTGCAAAGCCGAAACGACGGCCGCCCTTGACGACCTTGGCGACGCGGTTGATCGCGACAAGCTTGTCGACGAACTCGCTATCGCGCTCTTCACGGTTCTGGCGATCTTCGCGCGAACCACGCTTTTCTTGTGCCATTGTCCTTTTCCTTTTTCTTTTCCGGGTGCAATCGGCAGATTACGCAAAGTTCCACCCTGCCCTTCCGGTGCAAGGTGGAATCCGGTGTGACCGGCTTAAAGCCGGAAATCCACCCGGACGCAAGCCCGGGTGGAAAATTCTGATTAGAAGGTCAGGCCACCTTCACGAGCCGCTTCGGCGAGAGCCTTGATGCGGCCGTGATAGATGAAGGCGCCACGGTCGAACACAACTTCCTTGACGCCAGCCTTGGTGGCGCGCTCGGCGACCAGCTTGCCGACGGCAGCAGCTGCTGCGATGTCCGCACCGGTCTTGAGCGAGCCCTTCAGGCCGCCATCGAGAGTCGAGGCAGCCGCCAGGGTCTTGCCAGCGACGTCGTCGATGATCTGAGCGTAGATGTTCTTCGACGAGCGATGTACCGACAGACGCGGACGGCCATTGGCCACCGCCTTGATCTGACGCCGTACGCGGTTGGCACGACGAACAAGTGCTTCTTTTCTGCTTGCCATTTCGCGCGTTCCTTACTTCTTCTTGCCTTCTTTGCGGACGATCCGCTCCTCGGCATACTTGACGCCCTTGCCCTTGTAGGGCTCGGGGCCGCGGTATTCACGGATCTCAGCGGCGACCTGGCCAACCTGCTGCTTGTTGATGCCGGTCACGATGATTTCGGTCGGCTTCGGAACAGCAATGGTGATGCCCTGCGGCGGCTCATAGACAACGTCGTGGCTGAAGCCGAGAGCCAGCTGCAGGTTCTTGCCCTGGAGCGACGCGCGGTAACCAACACCGTTGATTTCGAGCTTGCGCTCGTAACCGTCCTTAACACCCTTGAAGATGTTCTCGATCATCGTGCGAGACATGCCCCACTTCGAGCGAGCATTCTTGGAGTCGTTGTTCGGCTGAACGACAACAGCGTTGTCTTCGAGCTTCACGGAGATTTCGTCATTGGCGACGAAGAAAAGTTCACCCTTCGGGCCCTTCGCCGTGACCTTCTGGCCATCGACGGCGGCAGTCACACCAGCCGGAACCGGAACGGGCTTCTTACCGATACGAGACATAGTTTTTATCCTGTCTGTTCGCTATGGAGATCCCCTGCCCGTCTTAGAAGACGGAGCAGAGTACCTCACCACCAACGTTCTGTTCGCGAGCCTGGTGATCGGCCATCACACCCTTCGGAGTCGAAAGGATGGTGATGCCGAGGCCGTTCGCGACCTGCGGGATGGACTTAACCGAGACATAAACTCGGCGGCCCGGCTTGGATACGCGGCCGATCTCGCGGATGACCGAAGCACCTTCGTAGTACTTCAGTTCGATCGTGAGTTCGGACTTGCCATTGCCGTAGTCGACCTGGCTGTAGCCGCGGATGTAACCTTCGGCCTGCAGAACGTCGAGAACGCGGGCACGGAGCTTGGAGGCCGGGGTGGTGACAGAGCTCTTGCGGCGAGCTGCACCATTCCGGATACGGGTGAGCATATCGCCCAACGGATCAGTCATCGTCATATTGCCGTCTCCTTACCAGCTCGACTTTACAACGCCCGGCACCTTGCCGGTGTTGCCAAGCTCGCGAAGCGCGATACGCGACATTCCAAGCTTGCGATAGAATGCACGCGGACGACCGGTGACTTCGCAACGGTTGCGAATACGGGTCTTGGAGCCATCGCGCGGCAGTTCTGCCAGCTTCAGGGTGGCCTTGAACCGCTCTTCAATCGAAAGAGACTGATTCATGATGATCGCCTTCAGGCCTGCACGCTTGGCAGCCTGGCTGGCGACGGTCTTGCGGCGGCGCTTGTTCTTTTCAACTGCGCTTGTCTTCGCCATATCGAAGTTCCTCTTCTACGCTCGTCGTTACGGTTACTGACGGAACGGGAAGTTGAACTCTTTCAGAAGAGCCCGAGCTTCGTCGTCGTTGGTCGCCGTCGTGCAAACGATGATGTCCATGCCCCACATCTGATCAACCTTGTCGTAGTTGATCTCCGGGAACACAATGTGCTCCTTGATGCCCATGGCGAAGTTGCCACGGCCGTCAAAGGACTTCGGGTTCAGGCCGCGGAAGTCGCGAACGCGCGGAAGCGCGATGTTGACCAGGCGGTCCAGGAACTCATACATGCGGGCGCCGCGCAGGGTGACCTTTGCGCCGATCGGCATGTTTTCGCGGACCTTGAAGCCAGCGATCGAGTTGCGAGCGCGCGTGATGACCGGCTTCTGGCCGGCGATCGCTGCGAGGTCAGCAGCAGCAACAGTGGGCTTCTTGGAGTCGGCAGTTGCCTCGCCCACGCCCATGTTGATGACGATCTTGTCGAGCTTCGGGATCTGCATCTCGTTGGCGTAGGAGAACTGCTCCTGAAGCGCCTTGCGGATGCGGTTTACGTATTCGGCCTTGAGCCGCGGCTCATACTTTGCCTCAGCCATCGATCACTTCTCCCGAACGCTTGGCCACACGAACCTTCTTGCCGTCGACGACCTTGAAACCGACGCGGGTCGGCTTGCCGTCCTTGTCGACGATCGCGATGTTCGACAGGTGGATGGAGGCTTCCTTGCTGATGATGCCGGCTTCCGCGGTCTGCGTCTGGCGCTGGTGGCGCTTGACAACGTTGATGCCGCGAACGACCGCACGGTCTTCCTTCGGCAGGACCTGGAGGACTTCGCCCGAACGGCCCTTGTCCTTGCCAGCGAGTACGACGACCTTGTCGCCCTTACGAATCTTGTTCATCGCTCGTCGCTCCCCTTACAGTACTTCCGGAGCCAGCGAGATGATCTTCATGTGGTTCTTGGCGCGAAGTTCGCGCGGAACCGGTCCGAAGATACGGGTGCCGATCGGCTCTTTCTTGTTGTCGATAAGAACGGCTGCGTTGTTATCGAATCGAATGACGCTGCCGTCGGCGCGACGGATGTCCTTGGCGGTGCGAACGACAACCGCCTTCATCACATCACCCTTCTTCACGCGGCCGCGCGGGATCGCTTCCTTGATCGAGACGACGATGATGTCGCCAATCGAAGCGTACTTGCGCTTGGAGCCGCCCAGCACCTTGATGCACATGACACGACGTGCGCCGGAATTATCCGCCACGTCGAGGTTAGTCTGCATCTGAATCATGTCAGGTCGCCTTCTTGTTGTAACCCGAACGGTTGGGCCGAGGCCCCCTATCCGGGCTTATGATAAATTTCTGGTGTGCGCGGGAAGATAAATACAGGGTGGTTTCCCATACGGGACCTTCCGTGCGCTCAAAGCAAAAGAACGCCCGATTCCGAGCGTTCTCAGCCAGTGGCCTGCTTCATACAGATTTCTGCGCAAGGTGCAAGCCCTTGCGCAGGAACTCCGTAAATTAAGCCTGGGCGGCAATAACCGTCCAGCGCTTGTCCTTGGAGATCGGTGCGCATTCCTGGATGGAAACGACATCACCGGTCTTGTACTGGTTGTTTTCGTCATGAGCCTTGTACTTCTTCGACCGGCGAACGGTCTTCTGAAGCAGCGGGTGGGCGAATCGACGCTCAACGCGAACAACGACAGTCTTGTCGTTCTTGTCGCTGACAACTACGCCCTGCAGAATGCGTTTCGGCATATTCTTCTGGTCCTTAGGCCTTGGCTTCTGCCGCCTTCTGGCGGGCAATGGTTTTCACGCGTGCGATGTCACGACGGACTTCCTGAATACGGGAAGACCTCTCGAGCTGGCCAGTGGCCTTCTGGAAGCGCAGGTTGAACTGCTCCTTCTTCAGCTTAGCAAGCTCGTCGTTCAGCTGGTCGGCGCTCATGGCGCGTACGTCTGCGGCTTTCATCGACTTGATCCTCACTCTGCAATGCGCTGTACGAAGCGCGTCGTGACAGAGAGCTTGGCGGAACCGAGGCGAAGGGCCTCGCGCGCGATCTCTTCCGAAACGCCGTCGATCTCGAACATGATACGGCCGGGCTTGACCTTGCATGCCCAGTATTCGACCGAACCCTTACCCTTACCCATACGAACTTCGGTCGGCTTGGCCGTGACCGGAACGTCAGGGAATACGCGGATCCACACGCGACCAGCACGCTTCATGTAGCGGGTGATCGCACGACGGGCGGCTTCAATTTCGCGAGCGTTGACGCGGTTCGGTTCCAGAGCCTTCAGGCCGAATTCACCGAATGCCAGATCAAAACCGCCCTTGGCGACGCCCTTGATGCGGCCCTTGAACTGCTTGCGGTACTTTGTACGCTTTGGCTGCAACATTTTCTTACTTCTCCGAGCTTATCTTTCGCCAGCGTTCAATCAAGCGTTCTCGCGGCGACGATCGCCACGTTCACGGTTCGACGACGGACCCTGGGCGTCGCCCTCGAGCGCACGGCGCTCGGAGGCCATCGGATCGTGCTCAAGGATTTCGCCCTTGAAGATCCAGACCTTCACGCCGCAGATGCCGTATGCGGTTTCGGCTTCAGCCGTACCGTAATCGATGTCTGCGCGCAGGGTGTGGAGCGGAACGCGACCTTCGCGGTACCATTCAGTACGCGCGATTTCGGCACCGCCGAGACGGCCGGCGCAGGTGATCTTGATGCCTTCGGCACCCAGACGCATGGCCGACTGAACGGCGCGCTTCATGGCGCGACGGAAAGCGATACGGCGCTCGAGCTGCTGGGTGATCGACTGGGCAACGAGCGTTGCGTCGATTTCCGGCTTGCGCACTTCAACGATGTTGAGGTGCGTTTCCGAGTTGGTCATCGACGAGATCTTCTTGCGAAGCTTCTCGATGTCTGCACCCTTCTTGCCGATGATCAGACCCGGGCGAGCCGAGTGGATCGTGACGCGGCACTTCTTGTGCGGACGCTCGATGACGACCTTGGCGATGCCGGCCTGCTTCAGCTCGTCCATCAGATACTTGCGGATCTTCAGGTCTTCGTGGAGCAGCTTGCCATATTCGGCGTTGTCGGCGAACCAACGGCTATCCCAGGTGCGGTTAATCCCGAGGCGGAAGCCAATCGGATTGATTTTCTGACCCATTATGCGGCCTCCCCTTTGGCTTCGACTTCGCGCACAACGATGGTGAGGTGCGAGAACGGCTTTTCGATGCGCGATGCGCGGCCGCGGCCACGAGCGTGGAAACGCTTCATGGTGATCGACTTGCCAACATAGGCCTCGGCGACGATCAGCTGATCGACGTCGAGATCATGGTTGTTCTCGGCGTTGGCGATCGCGGATTCCAGGGTCTTCTTGACCGTGCCGGCGATGCGCTTGCGGGAGAATTCCAGGTCAGCGAGAGCGCGCTCGACCTTCTTGCCGCGGATGAGCGCGGCAACCAGGTTGAGCTTCTGGGGGCTGACGCGGATCGTGCGGGCGACTGCCTGCGCTTCGTTGTCCTTCAGCCGGCGTTCGGCTTTTGCCTTGCCCATTGTTACTTCCTCTTCGCCTTCTTGTCCGCACCGTGACCGTAGTAGGTCCGGGTGGGAGCGAATTCACCGAACTTGTGGCCGACCATGTCTTCGTTGACAGAGACGGGCACATGCTTGCTGCCGTTGTAGACGCCGAAGGTGAGACCGACGAACTGCGGCAGGATGGTGGAGCGACGGCTCCACATCTTGATCACTTCATTGCGGCCGGTCTCGCGAACCTTCTCAGCCTTCTTGAGAAGATAGCCGTCGACGAACGGGCCTTTCCATACTGAACGAGCCATTTCTGACTACCTCTCTTACTTCTTCTTCAGGTGGCGCGAACGCATGATGAACTTGTCGGTCGACTTGTTCGAGCGGGTGCGCTTGCCCTTGGTCGGCTTGCCCCACGGGGAAACCGGGTGACGACCACCGGACGTGCGGCCTTCACCACCACCGTGCGGGTGGTCGACCGGGTTCATGACGACACCGCGGTTGTGCGGGGTCTTACCGCGCCAGCGGGTACGACCGGCCTTGCCGTCGTTGATGTTGCCGTGGTCCGGGTTGGACACGGCGCCAACGGTGGCGAGGCAGGCGCCCGGAACGAGGCGCTGTTCACCCGAGTTGAGACGCAGGATCGCCATGCCGGCATCGCGGCCGACGAGCTGGACGTAGGTGCCAGCCGAACGTGCGATCTGACCGCCCTTGCCGGGCTTCATTTCGACGTTGTGAACGATCGAGCCGACCGGGATGTACTGCAGCGGCATGGTGTTGCCGGGCTTTACGTCGACGGCCTTGTCGGACGAGATGACCTTGTCACCGGCAGCGATGCGCTGCGGTGCCAGGATGTAGGCCTGCTCGCCGTCGGTGTAGGTGACGAGAGCGATGAAGGCCGAACGGTTCGGGTCGTATTCCAGGCGCTCGACGGTGCCTTCGACGTCGAACTTGCGACGCTTGAAGTCAACCAGACGATAGGTGCGCTTGTGACCACCACCGATGAAGCGAGCCGTGATGCGACCGAGGTTGTTACGACCACCGCTCTTGGAGAGACCTTCCGTCAGCGCCTTGACCGGCTTGCCCTTCCAGAGGCCCGAACGGTCGACGATGACCAGCTGACGCTGGCTGGGGGTCGTCGGATTGTAGCTTTTCAATGCCATTGTTCTTGTTCCCTACCTCAGACGCCCGTCGACACGTCGATGGACTGACCTTCGGCGAGCGTCACGACGGCCTTCTTGACGTCCTTCTGCTTGCCGGCGAAGCCGCGGAAACGCTTGGTCTTGCCCTTGCGGACGAGCGTATTGACGGCGGTGACCTTGACGCCGAAGAGGGCTTCGACAGCAGCCTTGATTTCCGGCTTGCTTGCACCCTTGGCGACGTTGAAGACGACCTGGTTGTACTCAGACACCAGGGTCGACTTTTCCGTGATCGACGGAGATACGATCACGTCGTAGTGGCGAAGATCCGTCATTTGAACCGCTCCTCCAGAGCTTCCACCGCAGCCTTGGAAAGCACGAGCTTGCCACGGCGCAGGATGTCATAAACGTTGATGCCCTGAACCGGCAGAACATCGATGTTCGGGATGTTCGAAGCGGCGAGCTTGAAGTTGCTGTCGATTTCGGCACCGCCGATGACGAGAGCGTTGGTGAGGCCGAGCGAGGCGAAGTTGCCGACGAGCGCCTTGGTCTTGGCTTCAGCCGCAACCAGGTTGTCGACGATGATCACGTCTTCCGACTTGAACTTGGCAGAGAGGGCGTGACGCAGAGCGAGCGCACGGACCTTCTTCGGCAGGTCATGGGCGTGGCTGCGAACAACCGGGCCATGAGCCTTACCACCGCCGCGGAACTGCGGAGCGCGGGCAGAATGGTGACGAGCACGACCGGTGCCCTTCTGCTTGTACATCTTGGAGCCGGTGCGGGAGACTTCCGAACGGCCCTTGATCTTGTGCGTGCCGGCGCGCTTCTTGGCGAGCTGGTAGCGGACCATACGGGCGATCAGGTCTTCACGGGGCTCAAGGCCGAAGATTTCGTCCGACAGAGAAACCTTGCCGGCGTCCTTGCCCTCGAGGGTCTTGACGTTAAATTCCATGTGCTTGGCTCCCTTACTTCGCCGACTTGACGGCGTCGCGGACGATGATCCAGGAACCCTTGGAGCCGGGAACGGCGCCCTTCACAAGGATAAGACCGCGATCTTCATCAGTCGAAACGACTTCGAGGTTCTGGGTGGTGACGCGCGTCTGGCCCATGTGACCAGCCATGCGCTTGCCCTTCCAGACCTTGCCCGGATCCTGGTTCGAACCCGTCGAACCGTGCGAGCGGTGCGAAACGGAAACACCGTGGGTAGCGCGGAGACCGCCGAAGTTGTGGCGCTTCATGGCACCAGCAAAACCCTTACCGATCGTCGTGCCAGTGACGTCGACCAGCTGGCCGGCTTCGAAATGGCTCGCGGTCAGCTGGGAGCCGACTTCGATGAGGTTGTCTTCGGAAACGCGGAACTCGACGAGCTTGGCCTTGGGCTCAACGCTCGCAGCAGCGAAGTGGCCACGCAGGCCCTTCGTGGTATTCTTGACCTTGGAAGTGCCGGCACCGAGCTGGAGCGCGGTGTAGCCGTTCTTGTCAACCGTACGCTGGGCAACGACCTGTACGTTATCCAGCCGCAGAACTGTTACCGGGATATGTTCGCCGGCGTCGTTGTAGACGCGGGTCATTCCCACTTTCTGTGCAATCACACCTGAACGCATTGGTTCATTCCTCTTGAGAGTCGCGGCCTCGATCAGATCTCGGCCTTTCCTCTTTGTTTAAGGATTCCACTCCGGCCCTTCCGAACCTTCGGGTTTCCCGTTTCGAGAAGTCGTTGGCAGGTCTTGCCACGTACCTTCCTTGTTATTTCGGCTCTCGCCGGAATTCCTTCTTAGAGCTTGATCTCGACGTCAACGCCGGCAGCCAGGTCGAGCTTCATCAGAGCGTCGACGGTCTGCGGGGTCGGGTCTACGATGTCAAGCAGGCGCTTGTGCGTGCGCATCTCGAACTGTTCGCGGCTCTTCTTATCGACGTGCGGCGAACGGTTGACGGTAAACTTTTCAATACGGGTCGGGAGCGGTACCGGGCCGCGAACGCTTGCACCGGTGCGCTTTGCGGTCGAGACAATCTCCCGCGTAGAGGCATCGAGAACCCGGTGATCAAACGCCTTCAGGCGGATGCGGATATTCTGGCCGTTCATTCGACTTGTCCTTGTTTCTTTTCTTGCGTCCCGCATACGCAGAGACAGTGAATTACCATGACTGGCCGGCCCCTAATTTTCAAAAATCACAGGGACACCACGGGGTGCCCCTGTCACTCTTTTCATTCATGAGGAGCCCTGCCGAACTCGACCCGTCACCAGGCCTTGAAATCTGCAGCGCTAAGAACTGACGGTGCAAATCACCGTGCGATTCTGATCGTGGCCGGCGACATACACCGCAATCGGCCTTTCGTCAATCCGCCCAGCCGGACGAATTGGCGACATGCGCGCTGTCTGCATGACTGGCTTGCGCCAACCGACAGACGGAAACGAAAAGCGGCCCCGGGCTGATGGCCCAGGGCCGCCCTCTCAATCGATTACTCGATGATCGAAGCGACGATGCCGGCGCCGACGGTGCGGCCGCCTTCGCGGATTGCGAAGCGCAGCTTTTCTTCCATCGCGATCGGA
>LFEF01040208.1_pt2 | contig 28024 bp, 24 predicted proteins | sample 619371 | NCBI WGS metagenome assembly LFEF01 (sample SAMN03014291, study PRJNA259931) | freshwater metagenome | biome: lake; feature: waterbloom | place: China: Taihu Lake | collected 2006-08 | depth 0 m m
GCCACACCCCACACCCCACACCCCACACCCCACACCCCACTTCCCCACACCCCACTCCGGCGCTCCCTTCTTCGGGCAAATGTTAAAAAGTATTACGAAAATAGTGAGAAGGTGAACCAGATGCCGCAAAATAGTTGCGTTAGGTCGCTCTAGCTAGGGAAGTCTTGAGACGCTGAGGCGGAAACGAGATAACTTGAGCGTAGTGACCACAACTGCTATAAAATGTCAGATTAAGTTTATTAATCTCACTTAGTTGGGAGGAATCCATCAATGAGTATCGTCACGAAATCGATCGTGAATGCTGATGCTGAAGCTCGTTACCTCAGCCCCGGCGAACTAGACAGAATTAAAGCCTTCGTTGGCAGTGGTGCCGCTCGTTTACGCATCGCTGAAACCCTAACTGGCGCTCGCGAAACCATCGTCAAACAAGCTGGCGATCGCTTATTCCAAAAACGTCCTGACATCGTTTCCCCCGGTGGCAACGCTTACGGCGAAGAAATGACCGCTACCTGTCTGCGTGACATGGACTACTACCTACGTTTAATCACCTACGGAGTAGTTGCTGGTGATGTCACCCCGATTGAAGAAATCGGTTTAGTCGGTGTGCGTGAAATGTACAAATCTTTAGGAACCGACATCGGTGCCGTAGCTCAAAGCGTTCGCGAAATGAAAGAAGTTGCTACCGGTCTTATGTCTTCTGACGATGCTTCTGAAGCTTCTTCCTACTTCGATTACGTGATCGGCTCTATGTCCTAGAATAATTCCTTTGTGAATCGTTCTAGACACACCCCTCGTAAACCTCTTAAGATTAAGCAAAACCCAAGGAAGAACCACCATGCAAGACGCAATTACTTCTGTTATCAACTCTGCTGACGTTCAAGGCAAATACCTTGACGCTTCTGCTCTCGGCAAACTGAAAGGCTACTTCGCCACCGGTGAACTGCGCGTGCGCGCCGCTAGTGTCATTAGCGCCAACGCTGCTGGTATCGTTAAGGAAGCTGTGGCTAAGTCCCTGTTATACTCTGACGTAACCCGTCCCGGTGGTAATATGTACACCACCCGTCGTTACGCCGCTTGTATCCGTGACCTCGACTACTATCTCCGTTATGCTACCTACGCTATGTTAGCTGGAGATCCTTCTATCCTCGATGAGCGCGTTCTCAACGGACTGAAAGAAACCTACAACTCTTTAGGTGTACCCATCTCCTCCACCGTTCAAGCTATCCAAGCGATGAAAGAAGTCACCGCTAGTTTAGTTGGTGCTGATGCGGGTAAAGAAATGGGGATTTACTTCGACTACATTAGCTCTGGCTTAAGCTAGAAGTAACGAACTCGGACGAAATAGGGTTCGGGAAGCCGAGGATGAGTGCTAGGTCTTTAAAGGCTGAATCTGGCCAAGATAGGTTTTGACGAGCTAGTATTGATCCTTGACTCCCGACCTTTGTTATCGAAAATTTGGGTTGAAAACCCCGCCCCTTTTAGGGCGGCTTTGTGTTAAAATCTTACTGGTCTAAAAAACCCGCCCTATCATAGATACGACCGAATAAATATACTAGGTTGAAATTCCTGCAACGGGTCAACGATGAGTAAGGGGAAGCTGACGGCCGCTGGGAACTCCATGCTAGAGGCAAAACATACCCTGTGTCGGTATGTATAAACCAAAATTAAATCAGTCGCCGAAGGGCATTCGGAGACTTTAAATGGACGTGGAGAAAGTGTCAGACTTAAGCAATTAAGCGTTTTTCGGTGAAGCGTCAACCCCATTCAGCGACCACCCTAAAAAGGTGGCGTGGTGAGGAATCACCGTCCGTTTACGGCGGTGAGGATGTCAATTTAGGAAAAAGCCTTCGTTAGTTTGAGCGACAAGTTTTTCAGCGATTAGGAGAAATCAATCCATGCGGATGTTCAAAATCACCGCTTGTGTTCCTAGCCAAAGCCGCATTCGGACACAACGGGAATTACAAAATACCTATTTTACCAAACTCGTTCCCTACGATAATTGGTTTCGTGAGCAACAACGCATCATGAAAATGGGCGGCAAAATTGTCAAAGTGCAGTTAGCTACTGGCAAACCTGGGACTAATACAGGTTTACTGTAATCGGCTGCCACTGGAACTTAAAAAAAAAGAGGTCTTTCCAGACCTCTTTTTGCTTTAGGGATTTTTTTCAAACTGCAAAGCGGCAGAGTTGAGACAATAGCGTTTTCCCGTTGGGGGTGGACCATCATTAAAAACGTGACCGAGATGAGCATCACAGGTGGCACAAACAATCTCTGTCCGCACCATGAAAAAACTAACATCTCGTTCGTACTTAATATTAGTCTCGTTAGTAGCGGTCCAGAAACTCGGCCAACCAGTACCCGAATCATACTTGCTGTCAGAAGTAAATAACTCCGTACCACAGCAGACACATTTGTAAATACCTTTTTCTTTATTATCGTGATATTTACCAGTAAAAGCCCGTTCTGTTCCCTTTTTGCGGGTAACTTGGAACTGTTCGGGAGTTAGCTGGGCCTGCCATTCCGCCTCGGTTTTACGAACTTTTTCTACCATAGTCAGGACAACCGCCATTATGATTAAATTTCTCTTTTTAGTCTAACCTGAGAATGATGCTTAGGTAAATTTTTCAGATCAATAATTTATTTTACCATTTTTTCTAGCCAAGTTTGTAAGGCATTTTCGAGGTTAATTTGATTGGGTAAAAATCCTTGTATTGGCTGTTCGATAGGTTTATCTGTGATTATGGCAATAGAAGCAAAGTCACCGATAAGTCGGCAAAGTTGCAGCAAAGAATCCCTCGGATCATCACCATAAAAAATCAGGGCAAGATTTGGGTTTTCAGTCTTGAGACACCATTCTAAATCATAGATATCATTAATCGGAGAAATTAATTTTGTCAAGATACGATTACCAAGACCTTTGGCCAGGCGATCGAGGTTAGTCTCTTGGTTTATTGTTTTAATATCAATAGTGCGAACATTGGGGTTATTTGTTTTAATTTTTTCGAGAATATAGTCTAAGTGTTGCGATTGTAGTTCTTCGGGAATATTGTTTTCAGTTTGACCGTGCCACGCTTTATAAAATTCGGGGTAGGTCATCTGTTGAGCGCAATACCAACAAAGTCTATGGGATTTTTCAAAAGTTGTTCTATCATAACTGCTATAAGCTTCGGTCAAATATTTTTTTAGTGACTTGATTATTAGACATAGTACATCGTTTTTAGACATACTTTCATAGTCAATTTCAATTGGATTTGGATTTAGATTAAAATAATCTGGATAACTACCTTGAATTATAGATGCTAAAGCCTCGGAATAATAGTCTATGCTAATATTACTTGTATATGTTTCGATTAATTCTGAAATTTTCACATATTGTACTTCAAGCTCCGTGTCTTCACCTTCCATGTCTAATTCAAAAAGATATTCCCAGTCTGAATTTTCTAGCTTATTTAATAAAGATTTTTTGTCTTGACTATCAAATATCTTACTATGTTCTGATTTATTTAAAATATTTTCTTCATACCAAATACTCCAGCGAGCGATATTGTACAACGAATACCAATTTTTTAAAATCTCATAGATTATTATTTCTTTGTTTTTAGAAAATTCTGGTTCAGTCATAAGAAAGGAAAAAAAGTTATCAAAATTTAATGGATCAGTAATAGCTAATCTTTCTATAAAGTCCACGGTTTCCTTATGTTCTAGAAAAAAAAGATAATATTTTTTTTGAGAGTTTGCTTTAGGAATAATATCCCACAGTTTTTGATTGAGTTTTTTTAACAATATCGATATTAGCTCTGGAGTTTCTGAAATAGTTTTTCTTGTTTGCGGCTCCCATAAATGCCATAGCACAAATGAACGATAAGAATTATCTCGTTCTTCATCTATCAATAGATGAAGACCAATTGATATCCCTAATTGATTGCTCCTGTCATAATTCAATAGAAAACCAACTAAAGGAGCCAGATTTTCTGCTTTATTCAGTTTGCAGTTCTTCTCGATAATCAAGCAATAGTTTGTTAAAGTGGCAATAAATTTATCTTTTTCAAACTCATCCAATAAGTCTAAGAGCGTCCATGAATCCATCCAATAAAGATAACGATATATTTCCCCCGTATTTATATCAATTTCACCTAAAGTTATTTGAATGGCCTTGGTGAGAATTTTATCATAATTGCAATATTGTTTGAATTCACCTAAAAACTTTATCAGAATTTCAAAAGAAACACGCCAGTAAAAATTACAAAACCCACAACCATCATTAAAATTAAACAACTCCTCCATTAATTTATTTTTTTCAGCTATTATCTGATCACTTTGCTGTCCTAACCATAATAAAATAACTTCTGTCCATTGATTTTCAAAAACTCTATAGACTCCTTGTTCTGGATTTTCGGGAATATGATTCAAGAAAAATTGATAATCATCAATAACCAAAGCGGCAAAATATTCTTGAAAACTGGGATGAAAGAAAGCATAAACTTCTTCCTCTGGATTTTCTTCTGCAACCCCAACGATGTTTAACCAACCTATATCTAAAGCTAATTTACCTAAAGGTTGATCGATTTCACCCAAATATTTAACTACTTGCTCACGACTTAAGCGGAAACGATTTGATGGTTGATTAATTGCTGCCTTTGCCAATTCTCCCAAGGCACGATTTAACTCTTTTTGCTGTGACGATGTAGTGGGAAAATATTCAGATTTCCATTCGTATAGAGTTTCCACAAACCATTTATATAAACCCGCTTTCGTTTCGGGTAAAGAACCCTCTCGTCTTTGCCAAGCGTAACAAAGTAAAGTTAATTGTAGAGGATTTTTAATTAAATCTCGAATAGGTTCTTTTCCCGATTTATTTAACTCACCTTGAAGCAATAAAGAACGCTCATGATCATTGACAAAAAACCGACCAATGAAATCCTTAACTTGTTCCTCATCAAAATCTAAATTCCGATAAACATCGAAATTATCGAGATAATTCTTACCATTATCCCACACATTCAACCGACAGGTTAACAGGATTCTTGCTGCAGCGAGCCAACTTTGCTCAATCTGGTTACGAATCCAGAATAATGGGTTATTAATCCCCATCTCATCGAGTCCGTCTAGTAATAACCAAACTCTCTCGGTATTGAAAATATCTACTAATGCTTGTTTTGATTCTGGTTTAACCTCAAAGGTTTTTAAAGCTACTTTTAGCCATTTGTCAAGTAAATAATTCTCTAAATTATCCCCTGGCAAATCTGCGAGAGAAACCCAAATAATTCTATCTTCTGGATGTGTTTGTGAAACGCGATCAACTATCTGCTGTAGTAGGGTAGTTTTTCCCGCACCGGGTTCACCGATAATTGCGATCCGTTTTCCCGCACTTTTAGGACTCTTTCCATCTTCGATTACCTCACAGAAAAACTGATCATTTTCAAATCTGCGGGTGATTTCTTCTTGGAAATCGTACAATCTCGATCCTTTTTCCGCTTCCCCATCCTTAACTCTAGGTTTTTTTGTCCGTTCTATTAATCCCAAAGGAACATACATTTTATCTCGCTCTAAATTAATATCATCCCCTACGGTTAAAGGATTTGAGGTCATGCGTTTAATTTGTTCTGCGAGCATTTTTGTAAAGACTTCGTGGGAGAGAGTCTGATTTTGTATCGTTTCAGCTTTCGGTTCCTGTTTAGTCTCCGTTTTTATCCATTCCTCAACGATATCTGATGGCTCTATCTCTACAGCATTAGCAAGCTTTTGTACAGTATTTCTTTCGGGATTCTTCCCCCAGTGAGGATGAAATACATTTTTGATGGTCTCATGAGATAATTCTGTTTTCTCGGCCAATGCTGCATAAATTTCTTCTCGCGAGCTATATTTGTAGCCATTTTCTCGCATTTTACGCTCTATCAACACTAATCCGCTAGTTTTTACTTGTAAACCGCGTTGACGTTTTTTTGTCTCCGTTAACGTTTTTTTTTCATCCATCGGTTCTCTATATCAGATTTGGCTATCACTAATTTACTCCATAGAAAACAAATCGGCTAGGGAAGATAAGGGAAGATAAGAGATTTTAATTTTGGCTTATCTTCCTTTAATATCACTAGATTTTCATTGTATTTGCGGTTTATTGTCGATATGTAGCGTTCAATCACCACGAAATGACTGTTAGCAGAAAAATAAACCATCTCACCCCATCAGCGAATATGACTCAACCTCTCCAACAATCTCAAAAACGGTTAACTCCCTATGCTTGGGTAACTCGTGTAGCGCAACTGATGGCCAAAGAAAAAAACTGTCATTATGGGAATTGGTTGCCGACAAATTATCATATTTCTTTGCTCCCCAGCGACTTCGATAGCAGCGATCATGACAAAATGGTTATACAAAGATCGATCGAATTACAAAATCTGGGTTTTAGCGTTAATGTGGAGAATGCTAACTCTTTTAAAGTCAAAGGAAAAACCTATTCTATCTGTATTGCCGGTCGTCCTGATATCGTGGCAATTAAGGATAATTGGGTAGTGGTGGAGGACTGCAAAAGTGGACGGGAAAAAACCTCCCATCTTTACCAAATCCTCCTCTATATGCTTCTACTCCCCCACGCACCGGAAACAAAATCCCTCTGCAAGGGTCAAATTCCCCACGGACGTTTGGTTTATCCCGATCAAATTATCGATATACCTAATCAACGGATCGATCGAGATTTTATCACTCATTTTCAGCAAGTTCTCTCCTCTTTTACCTGTCCCGATTTTCCCCCTCGGCAACCTCACCCCTCGGAATGTCGTTATTGTCGTTTACCCGAAAAAAACTGTAGTTTTAAACGAGTAAGTTATACCAATTCTCGCGGGTGAAAATTACACATCGAATGATCAATTTAAGTCCCCCTTAAAAAGGGGGATGCCGGGGGATAAAACTGGGTGCATCTCACATTTGTCAATCCAGACAGATAAGGATTTTAGCTATTGTCAGCTTTCCAGACTCAGTATTTTTGCTTTCCCTGAGATGCACCCGCTCAAACTTTTGTAGTCATACCATTTTTCAAAAGTAATGGCACAGAGGGGTACGAACTCCTAATACCACCCACAAAACACACTGATAATTGCCTCACAGTGGCTATTTTGATCAATTTGGGCTGCAGCCCCTATAATTTGCCAAAACGACGATGACGACCTTGATAATCTTTTAAAGCGCGGTGAAATTGCACTCGATCGAAATCGGGCCAGAGGGTGTCGGTAACATAGATTTCCGCGTAGGCCATTTGCCAGAGTAAAAAATTACTAATTCGCATTTCTCCACTACTGCGAATTAACAGGTCTGGGTTAGGAATCCCGGCAGTATAAAGATACTGTTCAAAGAGAGATTCATCGATCGCTTCTGGGGAGACTAAACCCTGTTGCACCTGACGAGCGATCGCCTGACAAGCTTGTACAATTTCCTCTCGGCCGCCATAATTAGTAGCCACCGTAAATTGAATACCGGAATTTTCGCTAGTTTCTGCTTGGGATTTAGCAATTTCCCGTCTTAAAGACTCTGGCAAGGCTGATAAATTACCAATAAAGCGAATTTTAACATTTTCCTGCATCATTTCTTCTAATTCCCGCCGCAAAACCCGCTCGAATAGAGTCATTAAAAACTCTACTTCCTCGAGGGGACGACCCCAATTTTCCGTAGAAAAAGCATAAGCGGTTAAAGCGGGAATCCCCCAGTCACGACAACAGCGCAGCAAGTCCTTTAGTGCATCTACTCCCCGTTGATGGCCCATAATCCGCGGTAAACCACGACTTTTCGCCCAACGACCGTTCCCATCCATAATCACTGCGACGTGCTGAGGTAAACGGTTTTTATCTAAATCCGTAGGTAATTCTGGTGACAAGCTCGGTTTAAGAGTCATTTTCTATCTTTGGGGGTTGCGCTGGGCGAACGGGAGAATTTTTCTAAGATTAGACGACCTTTTAAGCCAATTGTACGCCCTAAACGTCCCCAACTCGGTGTGACCACTTCCCCCTCTCCCGACGGAGAAAACTTCGCTTCGAGCAGCTCTTTTAGTTTACTACTGGTTAAAGGCCGATCCAAATTACCCCCCGACGCGAGGGAAATCGAGCCAGTTTCCTCAGAAACCACAATACAGATACAATTATCCAGCCTTTCGGTGATGCCCATGGCCGCCCGATGACGGGTGCCTAATTGCCTAGAGGTACTGCGCTCCGATAAGGGTAGAATAACACCAGCGGCCACCACTCGATCGCCCCGAATAAATACGGCCCCATCGTGCAGTAAAGTTTTAGTCTGAAAAATAGTTTGAATTAATTCCTTAGATACTTGGCCATTTAGCATCACTCCCGGATTGACAAACACCTTGGTATCGAGATTGCCACTGGTTTCTAATACCATCAGCGCGCCGGTGCGATTTTGAGATAGATCCTTCACCGCGTCCACTAACTCATCAATGACATTATCGGTCTTGGGAGTGGGGGAACTTTTTTGAAATAATTCCCACACTTGACCTTTGCCCAATAATTCTAAAAAACGGCGGAATTCCGACTGAAAAATCACAGCGATGGCCACGGCTGCCCCCAAAATCAATTTTTCTAGGACTAACCCCAGCAAGCGCAATCCTAGGGCATCGCTAATCACCGAGGCCAGCATTAAGTAGATTAGTCCTCGCACCATCCAAAAGGTACGCCGCTCGCCGATAATTAGCAGCAGCATATAGGTAAGGAGGAGAACTAACCCAAAGTCTAGGACTGACAGACCATGGCTGAGAATCCAGGACAATAACCGGCGAGGGTCCAGAAAAAAACCCGACATGGGGGACAATAGCGATGAGGTTTACATCAAGGAGAGTCGAGTGGGTAAGCGGTCTTGACGCAGCAAATCCGCCAGATTTTCCCGTTCAAGGATCAGATTAGCTTCTCCGTTTTGGACAATTACCGCCGCCGGACGGGGTAAGCGGTTGTAATTAGAAGCCATACTGTAGTTATAGGCCCCCGTGGCTAAAACCACTAAAATATCCCCCGGGTTGGTTTTCGGTAGCGTAATGTCCTTAATTAGAATATCGCCAGATTCACAATGTTTTCCGGCTATTGTCACCACTTCCTGACATTCTTGACTCATTTTATTGGCGACAACGGCCCGATAAACCGATTGATAGGTAATCGGTCGGGGATTATCGGACATTCCGCCATCGACGGCGATATAGGTGCGGATTTCAGGGATTTCTTTGCGATTACCCACTGTATAGGCCGTTACGCAAGCGGTGGCAATCAGAGAGCGTCCCGGTTCGGCAATGAGCAGGGGATAAGCGATACCTCTTTCCTGACAAGCTTTGGCCACTGCTAAGGACACCGCTTGCACCCATTCCTCGATACTTGGGGGGTCATCACTTTCCAGGTAGCGAATCCCTAAACCACCACCCACATTTAATTGCTGTAGGGGTAAACCCCGTTCTAAACCTAATTTAAACCAATCTGCCAGCACAGCGGCTAAGTCTTGGTGGGGTTGACGTTCAAAAATCTGGGAACCGATGTGAGCGTGTAAACCCAGACAATTCAGCTGCGGATGAGCTAAAACATAGTCAAATACCGCTTCGATTTGATGGGGGTCAAAACCAAATTTACTGTCTAAGTGACCCGTGCGAATATATTCGTGGGTGTGGCACTCGATGCCGGGGGTTAACCGCAATAGGATCGGAATAGGGTTATCAGGACGATTTTCGCCTAATTTAACCAGATTTTCTAACTCTAGCCAGTTATCAACGATAATAATGCAGTTATGCTCGATCGCATATTCTAACTCGGCGATCGATTTGTTATTACCATGAAAGTATATCGGCACATCGGTTTTATTGCTCTGGTCTAAAGCGGTTAACACTGTGTGAATTTCTCCGGCCGACACCACATCAAAACCTAATCCCTCCCTAGCGACCACGGCCGATACGGCCAGGCAATTCCACGCTTTCGAGGCATAAATTACCCTAGATTCTCCGGGATAATGAGTCTGGAAACCTTGCAGGTATTGACGACAGGCAGTGCGGAGGGTGACTTCATCGACAATATACAGGGGTGAACCGAAACGTTCCACTAGGGTGGTCACATCACAACCACCGATTTCTAGACAATCGCGGTTATTAACCTTGGCTGTCAGGGGGAACAGGGTTTGATTCGGGGATAGACAATCTTGATAGGCTAAATATTTTTGTCCGGAATTGCTGATTTTAGGTTCGGTTGATAGCATGATCGGTGTTTTTTGTCAAGAAATCGATAATTTTTGTTACAATCTCTGCCCATCACCGATTCAGTCAAGGGAATTTTGACCGTCGGTGATCTAGATAGCCAAAATAGTTCTCTCTTTCAGTGTACGATCAACCACCCGCTAAAAATCCCTTTTTTGTCAGGAAAAAATCGAGCAGCGACCCCGAAATAGTGGTAATAGTATTGAAGGAGTGGTCTTAAAAGTGATGATATGACTGACCAGAATGGCGTGTTAGTAGAAGAACAAAGCGAGGATATTACCGGTTTAGCGAGTCAATTAGCCACCGAGTCGCCGAAAAATCAATTACAGATCCTGACACGATTAGCCGGGGCCGGAGAAGGGGGACTAACTGTATTGAGAGATTTTTTATTAGCCCAGCGGCCGACTCCTGTTAATCTGGTGACAGGTAAGGCTTATCAATTGATCTATCAAGATAATAGCGCTCAGAGCCAGGAATTTTTAGCTAATTATTTCCCCACGGGTATTGTTCCCCTCGATAGTGCTAAAGGTATTGATTATCGACTTTTACAGGAATTATTGGCTAAACAGGATTTTCAAACTGCCGATAGTCTCACCCGTCAAAAACTCTGTGAATTAGCAGGAGAAGGGGCAATACAGAGGAAATGGGTCTATTTTACGGAAGTAGAAGCTTTTCCCAAGGTTGACATTCAGACTATTGATAATCTTTGGTTGGTTCATTCGGAAGGGAAATTCGGTTGGTCGGTGCAGCGCAAATTATGGCTCGGTGTCGGTCAGGATTTCCCGAAACTTTGGCCGAAAATTGGTTGGAAAAATGGCAATAATTGGACAAAATACCCCCAAGAATTTATCTGGGATTTAAGCGCTCCCGTGGGCCATTTACCCCTGTTAAATCAACTGCGCGGGGTGAGAGTGGCTGCCTCTTTATTCTCCCATCCCGTCTGGGTTGAAAAATAGATTGAGAACACTTGTCTGGCTAGTATATCAGCTTTCTACATTTTCGGGACGATTTCTTGTAAGGCCGCTTCTAGATTAGGATAACGATAGTCAAAACCGATCGCTTGAGTGGCTTTTGGCAGCACTTCTTGACCTTCTAAGACGATTTTTGCTCCTTCTCCCAAGAGAATTTCGAGGGCAAAATCTGGCACTGGCAACCAAGAAGGACGATTCATTACTTCCCCTAAAATCTGACAGAATTCTTTCATCCGGACGGGATTGGGTGCAGTAGCGTTGAAAGTACCGCTAATTCCCTGGCGATCGAGACAATAGATAATTAAATTAATTAAATCATCCCGATGAATCCAAGAAAACCACTGACGTCCGCTGCCAATCGGTCCGCCGGCAAACAGTTTGAAGGGTGGGATCATTTTCCCTAAAGCACCCCCATTGCCTAAAACAATACCCGTGCGAAGAATGACTAAACGAGTGCCGTAATCTTTAACTTTTTGGGCGGCTGTTTCCCACTTTTTACAGACATCTGCCAGAAAATCGCCACCGGGAGGGCTATTTTCGTCAAAACTAGCGGTTTCACTGGTTCCATAGTAACCGATCGCCGAGGAGTTAATTAAAACTTTCGGTTTCTGGTCGGCCAGTGCGGTCGCAACGCGCTCGCTACGCGAGATCGCCTCGACAATTTTCTCGGTGCCGATTTCCCGACTAGCGACGATTGCTCGTTTTGCTTCACCGGTCCAGCGTTCCGAAATCGGTTCTCCCGCTAGATTAATCACCGCGTCACATCCGGAAATCTCTTTTTGCCAATCCCCCGATTCTGTGGCGATATAGGGAATAATCTCTATCTTAGGATAGATTGACTTTGGGTAAATTCTCTGGGCTTTATCGGGATTGCGAGTCAAAATTAGGATGTCATCGCCGCGATCATAGAGTTTGACCACCAATCGACTACCCACAAATCCCGTCGCCCCAGTAATCGCTATTTTCATGGTTTCTTGACTAAATTTATCCTTATTTTAGCTGGTTTTTAACTATCAGAATTCAGGAGTCAGGCTTCGGCCGTGAGCTCAGCGTTCGACCGAGCGTTCGACAAAAGCTCACGCGGCTCGACTGAGCTCGCCGAACGTCCGAAGTCTCACGCCGAGGTCCGAACGGAGTCAGGAGTCAGGAGTCAGGAGATTATTTTTATTTGTTCTCCCCACACCCTACACCCCACACCCTACACCCCACTTCCCACTTCTCACTTATCCTGATACCCCATCCCGTTGGCTGCCGCGTAACGATTCATAAAGCGCATAAAACGCTCCCAGTGTTCATCGGTGATTTCAAAACCACATTCTACCCGTTGAATTTCATCTCCTTCATCTCCTCCAAAAATAAACTTGGTTGAGTTGGGAATAACTGTAATCACTCCTTCCTCATCGGTGAGACGGAGATCGCCGTAGGTGCGGGTGGTGAAACTTTGGAAACGTTCGATCGCTTTCAGGGTTTTAAAAGTCATCAGGACATTGCGAATCCCGGTATTTTTATTTTGGCGGAGACTAACACCGCTTAATTCTTCTGATAAACCGACAAAAAACTCGATCGTGGGATTGGTCATAGGTGTGGGTATAAAATTTTAGTTATTGATTTTCTCTTAATTACTTTTGACTGGAAAAAGTAGTTCATGATTACTAATAAATAACCATGAACTGAAAAACAAGCTATTCCGCTTCCCCACCTTGGATTTTGAGGAGGAGAAAACCCCAAGCTAATCCGACGAGGACGAGAACGATCGCCACGATCGGACCATTAAATAACATACTTTCTGCGGTCATGGTGATTGCTCCTGAGCCTACAATAATCGATAAATGGTATTTTAACCTACGAAGGCGATCGACTGCTGCCAGACTGGGGCAAAATTGACGGGGAAAATCAGCCAATAACTTTGAGAACTTTCTTAGTATTTATGTTCTAGTGATTCTATCCCTCTGCTCAAGCAAGGAAGTACACTCACCCCTAGATATTTTTCATACTATTTTTATATTTGCTGTCGCCACTTTATGATAATGTCTTATCTGCTTAATTCTCCACTTATCCTGGGAAAATTAAGTATTGATAACTATTGGTGATGATCGGTAAAAAATCATTTATGCTCAAGCTCAAGTTAATATTATTTTTAGGTTTGTTGCTGCTGAGTTGTCAATCGACTCATCTCAATGGTAATAATAGTTCGATGGCTCAGATTACGACTGAGAATCAAGGGCAAATATTACCGATCACGGCCAAAGCAGATATTAATGGTGAGATGATTGAGTTAGAAGTGGCTCAAACCCCAGAACAACAGGCCAAGGGGTTAATGTATCGCTCGTCTTTGCAGAAAAATCGCGGTATGCTATTTCCCTTTGCACAACCTCTGATCGCCCGGTTTTGGATGAAAAATGTCTCGATTCCTCTAGACATGATTTTTCTAAAAGATGGTATAGTAAAAGCAGTTTTGCTAAATGTCCCCCCTTGTGCTGTGGATCCTTGTCCTGTCTATGGGCCAAACACCATGGTTAATCAAGTGATCGAACTAGCCGGGGGTCGAGCCAAAGAATTAGGAGTGAAAGAAGGAGATAAAATTAAGATTGAGTCTATCTCAAGACCTTAATTTTTGAAAATGGGGTTAACTTTCTTATAAAAAGTGTCCCTTGTCTGGAAGTATAATAAGTATGGCTTTTATAAGCTATTACGCATTTATACTGTTTAAAATCTAACATATCGATTAAGATTTTTATAGTCTATCAAGTCATAGATTGAATAATCTTCACCCTTGGTATAGATTAAACAGAGACAAAATTCTGATCGAGCTAACGGTACTATCTTAAGAGAGCCAGGTATTTTTAGAAAAGCTGATTACAATTTAAGCAAATCTATCGAAATCATCGAGATAGCTTAGATACAGAAAAAACGGTCGCAAGACTAACTGTCCTTGAAACCGATCAGGCGGTGTTTTGTTAAAATCACGAGATGTACTATTGAGGAAAAAATCCCCCTATGTCCACGATTGCCTATTCCCAATTCCGACAATTTCTACAAGAGGAATTGTCCCTTCCCCAAGAATCGATCGCTATGGCCGAGCGCTCGATCCAATCTGATAAAATTCATTTACCGATGATTCTCTGGCAGTACGGTTTAGTGACTTTGGAACAATTAGACAAAATTTATGATTTTCTCGAAAAGGTAGTCTAATCTTACAATTGCTCACTATTGACAAGGAGAATAATTGCCATGGCGGCTCATAGTTTCTGGCACAATTTGAAAATTCAGATTCCAAAAACTACCAATCATCACTTGAGAAGTGGGTTTAAATAACCCACTTTTTTAATAACTATACAATTGAAAATTATCGATTAACTGCTCAGTCCATGAAACCCCATGACCAATTTGCCAAAAACTACCTTGAACAATTACTTTCTCCCCTGGGAATCGTCGAAATCAGCAAAGAAGTCAGCGACGAAACCCGACAGATAGATTTATTTTTTTCCCCCAATCCCGAACCCAACCCCGATTATCTGGGATTATTAGGCAGAATTGTCCTTAATACTGTCTTGATTGAACCCTATCGCAATCCTCCCAACCGGAGCGAGATTCGTAATTGTTTAGCAAAACTTTTGACGATTTTAGCTGAACTGCAAAGACAAGCTAAACGGGAAAATCAGAGTTACAATGAAGACAATGCCCCTCGTTTGTGGATTTTATCCCCTTCCGCTAGTCTGACTCTTTTAGAGAGTATTGGGGCAAAATTAGACCCAGATTGGCCAGAAGGAGTCTATTTTCTTCCCTCGCTTTATCGCACGGCAATTATCGCTATTAATCAATTGCCTGTGACGGCTGAGACTCTTTGGTTAAGATTATTAGGACGGGGAAAAACTCAAGACCAAGCGGTGCGAGAATTGTTAGAATTACCTCAAGGTAATGCTTTCCGGGAAAATGTCCTGGAATTATTAATTAGTTGGCGGGTTAGTATGGAAATAAATAACATCCTAGAAACTGAGGATAGAGAGGTGTTTATGACTTTATCTCAAACCTATCAGGAATGGAAGGAAGCAACTAAACGGGAAGGACGACAGGAAGGTAAACTAGAGGCTAAACTGGAATCTATTCCCCGTTTGCTTGCTTTGGGTTTAAGTGTGGAACAAATCGCTCAAGCTTTGGATTTAGACTTAGAACAAGTCCGACAAGCTATTCAAGAAACCCCATGAAACCCCATGACCAATTTGCCAAAAACTACCTTGAACAATTACTTTCTCCCCTGGGAATCGTCGAAATCAGCAAAGAAGTCAGCGACGAAACCCGACAGATAGATTTATTTTTTTCCCCCAATCCCGAACCCAACCCCGATTATCTGGGATTATTAGGCAGAATTGTCCTTAATACTGTCTTGATTGAACCCTATCGCAATCCTCCCAACCGGAGCGAGATTCGTAATTGTTTAGCAAAACTTTTGACGATTTTAGCTGAACTGCAAAGACAAGCTAAACGGGAAAATCAGAGTTACAATGAAGACAATGCCCCTCGTTTGTGGATTTTATCCCCTTCCGCTAGTCTGACTCTTTTAGAGAGTATTGGGGCAAAATTAGACCCAGATTGGCCAGAAGGAGTCTATTTTCTTCCCTCGCTTTATCGCACGGCAATTATCGCTATTAATCAATTGCCTGTGACGGCTGAGACTCTTTGGTTAAGATTATTAGGACGGGGAAAAACTCAAGACCAAGCGGTGCGAGAATTGTTAGAATTACCTCAAGGTAATGCTTTCCGGGAAAATGTCCTGGAATTATTAATTAGTTGGCGGGTTAGTATGGAAATAAATAACATCCTAGAAACTGAGGATAGAGAGGTGTTTATGACTTTATCTCAAACCTATCAGGAATGGAAGGAAGCAACTAAACGGGAAGGACGACAGGAAGGAAAACTAGAAGGAAAACTGGAATCTATTCCCCGTTTGCTTGCTTTGGGTTTAAGTGTGGAACAAATCGCTCAAGCTTTGGATTTAGACTTAGAACAGGTCCGACAAGCGGCGCGAGAGTAAAGGTGGAGAGTTAAAACGCAAAAATGCCACAATGGATAAAATAGGCATTTTCTGACTAACTGACATCTTCTATGAGTAACCACCTAAGCGGAAGCGAGATTCGCCAGCGATTTTTAGACTTTTTTGCGGCCAGAAACCATAAAATTCTCCCTAGTGCCTCTCTAGTACCAGAAGACCCCACCGTTTTGCTGACTATTGCGGGAATGCTCCCTTTTAAACCGATTTTCTTAGGGCAAAAGACCCCAGAATTTCCCCGCGCTACCACTTCCCAAAAATGTATTCGCACCAACGATATCGAAAATGTCGGCCGGACTGCTAGACATCATACTTTTTTTGAGATGTTGGGCAATTTTAGCTTTGGTGATTATTTTAAAGAACAAGCGATCGCCTGGGCCTGGGAATTGTCCACAGAAGTTTTTAACCTTCCCCCCGAAAGATTAGTCGTTAGTGTCTTTAAAGAGGATGAGGAAGCTTTCGCTATCTGGCGCGATAAAATCGGTATTCCTGCCCATCGTATCCAAAAAATGGGCGAAGCGGATAACTTTTGGGTATCGGGTCCCACGGGTCCCTGTGGTCCCTGTTCGGAAATTTACTACGATTTTCACCCGGAATTAGGGGATAAAACCATCGATTTAGAGGATGATAGCCGTTTTATCGAGTTTTATAACCTCGTCTTCATGCAGTATAACCGCGACGCGGACGGCAATCTAACACCCCTAGCGAATAAAAACATCGATACGGGGATGGGTTTGGAACGGATGGCGCAAATCCTGCAAAAAGTCGCCAATAACTACGAAACTGACCTAATTTTCCCGATTGTCGCTGAAGCGGCCCGGTTAGCAGCCATAGACTACCAGAAAGCGGACGAAAAAACGAAAGTTTCCCTAAAAGTCATCGGCGATCATGTGCGTTCGGTAGTACACATGATAGCGGATGGTATCTCAGCATCGAATACTGACAGAGGTTACGTCCTGCGTCGTCTGATTCGGAGAGTAGTACGACACGGGCGTTTGATCGGTATTGAAGGTCAATTTATCACCAAAGTGGCGGAAGTGGCGATCGCTCTTTCCGAGTCCGTCTATGGCAATGTTCGGGAACGAGAAACGGTTATCAAGGCAGAATTAGAGCGAGAGGAAGCGAGATTTTTAGAAACCCTAGAAAGAGGCGAGAAACTGCTCGAATCGATTCTAGAAAAAGAAAAAAGCCAGATTTCGGGAGTCGATGCCTTTACCCTTTATGATACCTATGGCTTCCCCCTGGAACTCACTCAAGAAATCGCCGAGGAGCAGGGTTTAAGCGTCGATACGGCGGGTTTCGAGCAGGAAATGAAAAAACAGCAGCAAAGATCAAAAGCCGCCCACGAAACCATAGATTTGACGGTACAGGGCAGTTTAGATAAGCTGGCGGAACATATTCACCCGACGGAATTTCTCGGTTATACGGATTTGCAAGCAACCGCAACAGTAACGGCGGTTTTGGTCGCTGGTAAAACGGTGGAATCGGCCGCAGCAGGCACTGAGGTGCAGGTAGTTCTCGATCAAACCCCTTTTTATGCCGAATCGGGTGGACAAATCGGTGACAAGGGTTATTTAACCGGCGATAATCTGCTTATCCGCGTTGAGGATGTGCAGAAAGAATCGGGGATTTTTATCCATTTTGGTCGGATTGAGCGGGGAATTGTCACCACCGGCGATACAATTAATGCACAGATTGACCGTTCCTGTCGTCGTCGCGCCCAAGCTAATCATACCGCCACCCATCTGCTACAATCGGCCTTGAAAAAGCTTGTGGATGGGGGGATTTCCCAAGCAGGTTCCCTCGTCAGTTTTGAGCGCCTCCGTTTTGATTTTAACTGTCCTCGTCCCCTGACTGGCGCTGAATTGCAACAGGTGGAAGAACAGATTAACACTTGGATTGCCGAAGCGCATGACACCGAGATAGCGGTGATGGGATTGGAAGAAGCGAAGCAGAAGGGAGCTATTGCCATGTTTGGCGAGAAATACGGCTCAGAAGTGCGAGTTATCGATATTCCTAGCGTTTCTATGGAATTATGCGGGGGAACTCACGTTAAAAATACCGCCGAGATCGGTTTATTTAAAATCATCTCCGAGACGGGAATCGCCGCAGGAATTCGTCGCATCGAAGCGGTGGCTGGCCCCGCCGTGTTAGCATACCTGAATGAACGGGATCAGGTAGTGCGGGACTTGTGCGATCGCTTTAAGGTCAAACCTCTGGAAATTCCTGATCGCATTACGGCCCTACAATCGGAGTTAAAAGGCACACAAAAGCAGTTAGAAGCGGTTAAACAGGAGTTAGCACTAAATAAATCGGATGCTTTGCTATCTCAAGCTGAATCTATCGGCGAATTTAAGCTATTAGTCGCTTCTTTGGGCGATATTGATGCTAATGCTTTGATGGCCGCAGCCGAAAGACTACAGCAAAAATTAGGGGAAGGGGCGGTAATTTTGGCCTCGACTCCCGCAGCTGATAAAGTGAGTTTAGTGGCCGCTTTTAGTCCCCGGGTGATTAAAGATAAGGGTTTACAAGCGGGTAAATTTATCGGTGCGATCGCTAAAATCTGCGCTGGTGGTGGTGGTGGTCGTCCCAATTTAGCTCAAGCTGGGGGACGGGATGCTAGTAAGTTAAGCGAAGCTTTAGCTAAGGCCAAAAGTCAGTTAACTAGCAGTTTACAATAGTGTTAAGGGTGGGCATTTTGTCCACCTTTAAAAAATTAGTTATCCTCTCGGTGCGATTGGTAAAAATAATATGGAACTACTGATCAAGAATTTGGGATCAATCAGAAATAATAATCAAGCTATAGATTTAACCAAGAAGTTTTATACTTTTATTGGCTACAATAATAGTGGCAAAACCCTAGTTTCTCAGCTTTTATGGACAATTTTTAATCATGACAATATTAGAAAGTTTTCCGAAAATAACCAAATTGATTCTTTAGTAATTGACTCTGAAAAACCTATTAAAAAAATTACTATCAATCAAGAATTAATCGATGAGATTCTCAATAAATTTAGCCAGTTTATTGAAAAAGAAGTTGTTAATACTTATAATCTTGATGCCAGTATTAAAGAAACGATTATTAGTTCCAATAAATTAATTTTTCAAGCGGATATTAAAGAATTTAAAGAGACGAAATTTAAAACAACTTTTTTGGTTCGTGTTGAAGGAAATAATGATCTGGAGTATTTACAGATTAGCAAGCGCAAAGGTAGCCTAACAATAAATATAAAAGAGAATAATATCCCTGAGAAAGTATTTGATCAAATACCCAGAGACTTTTTTGAGAGAGCTAAACCATACAAGGAATCAGTAATTATTCCGTCAATAATAAGAGTGCTTTTGTCTCCGATACAAGATACTTTTTTTATCCCCGCTAGTCGTAGCTTTTTTCCTGTTTTCTACCAGTACATTTATGAGATAGAGAGAAATAAAAGAAGTGAGTATAATCGTCGATTGCAAGAATTAATAGAAAATATTGATGATGATAGTGACAGTAATGAAGATAAATTAAAACGTCTTCGGGAACAATTACCCAAAAGGTCTTATACAGAACCAATGAATAAAGTGATTGAGTCGCTTTATTCTCTCAATACCAAGAAAAAAATTAATTCAGTTTATAATTCTCTGATTGAAAAAATGATCGGATTAATGGGAGGAGAAATCACGATTTCTAGTCTAGAATCGATCGGACCTATTCAATTTTCTTTTAAATTCGATGAAAGCAAAGATTTACCCATGTATCTAGCTTCATCTTCAGTCAATCAGTTGACTATCTTGTATCTTTATCTCAAATATTGGGCCAAGGAAAAAAACAATTTTTTGATGATAGATGAACCAGAAGTTAATTTGCATCCCGAAAATCAAATTCGCTTAATGGATATTTTAGTTCAATTTGTCACCGAGCATGATAATCGGGTTTTGATCACCACCCATAGCCCGATTTTAACCGATATTCTCAACAATTATGTTTATCTTCATACCTTAAAAAGTTATGATGTTGATGTCACAAAAATTATTGAAGATAATCAATTAAAAAATTTAAATCCAGAAATTTCAATTGCTAAAGAAGACTTAGGGGTTTACTTTTTCACAGGTGATAAAATTATTGATTATGGAACCAGTCAATATGGTGTTTATTTTCGTAATTTTACAGAAGTTATCAACTCCGTGCAGAAATCTGGAGAAATTTTAACCAATCATATCTATTTAGCAGAGAATGAGTAAGTCTAACTCAAAAAAAGAAATATTTTCCCTTAGACAAGAGTTTCACCAAGCTTTAAAAAATCGGGTTTTATTGAAGAAATCTGCCTTAGTCAGGATGCGTATATTGAAATTCAAGAAACAAATAAGAGCGATTTAAAGAAAGTAGTTATTAATCACTTACAGTTATCGTCTAAAAATGACAAAAATATATCTATAGAAGTAGATAAAATCTGGGTTATCAATTTAGAAAAAGAGTTACCCGGTATCTCTGCTTCTGGCAAAACCCCTGAAAAAGCTATATTAGTTTTACAGAGAAAAGTCGATGATGCTGGTAAAATTCTCAATTATCATCTGCAAATTTGTTTAGTTGAACTCAAAGCATCCCTACAGGCAAAAAAAGACAAAGAAAGCACATTAAAGCAGCTTGCTGGTAAATTTCAAAGCGGGATGAATAGAATCTATATGCTTCTGACTCTCAATAATCATGCTAATCCCCAGAAAAACTATCAAGATACAGAAATATTTGTGCATTTCAGAGGAATCATTTTTTATAATCGTAACGAAATTAGTGAGATTGCCAAAGAAAATGAGCCAGACTATAATTCGCGCGAGAGTACCTTATATAAAATTCTCTCTCAATCTACAACATCAAATTTATTAACCCTAGAAACCCTATTAGAAGAACGAGATAAAATCGTCGTTAGGTTTATCCAAAATCCCAATCAAAATCAAAATTATATCACCATAGGACTGAAAGATTTACTCTGAATAAATGCTGCTTCTCTGCAATCTTGACAAGCTTTTTAGCTGGCAGCATTTCACTGTTTACTGTTTACTGGACGGCTACGCCGTGCCTTTGGCAACACTGAAAAAAAACCGCCACTCTCCTATACCTTTTAAACAGTATTTAGTATAATTTTGATGGGCAAAAATTGCTATTAACTACCCGGAGGGGGAATTACAGGAATTTCGATCCCGTCCGGCGCTAAGGGGGGAGGTGTGGGGGTTGGTTCTGGCTGGTAAATAGGTTCAGGTGTACTAACTAAGGGAATATTTTCCAGCACGGGAAGACGGGGAGTAATGGGTTGGGAAAACATCGCTTGAATTGCCGCTTTTCTGGTTTCTGGAGGTTCCAAAGCTTGCTGCCAGAGACTTTCATAAAAGAAGAAAATCACCCCTAAACCCCGTTGACGAGCAGCCAATACCTTTTCTTCAATAAAGGGTAGGGCAATCGGTCGATTGCGTAAACCGGTTAAAACTCCCACACCGGTGGGGATAGTTTGCTGGGTTTCCTGAATTTCGGGACGCTCTATTTGTTTGAGAAAACTGGGCAGATCGGGACGATAAACCTGTACAATTAACTCGTCGACTAATCCTTGCCGCACCCAACCGAGCCAATCCTGTAAATGACCATTATAGGCGAATTCGTAGGGATTAGGGGCGATCGAAAGCAGTATATTCGGTTTAATTGCCTCAATTGATTCTTTGAGATTAGCCAGAAAAGCAGTGATTTTATCGGCCCGCCATTTTGTCCATTCGGGATCCCGGGGGTTAGCCGGGGGCGTTTTTTCGGTTTCCTGTTGATAAAGGGCGATAGTATAGGGATCATAGCCGAATTCGTTGGGTAAACTCAGATGATCGTCGAATTGGATGCCGTTAATATCGTATTGTCTCACCACTTCCAAGACTAATTCCCGCAGAAAATTCTGCACCTCGGGACGGAAAGGATTCAACCAGACCACCTCACCGGCTGCCCCCACCCAAGTGGTCCCTCCGTCGCGTTTTTGGGTTAACCAGTCCTGATGTTTTAAGGCTAATTCTGAGGTGGGAGGGGCCATAAATCCGAATTCAAACCAAGGAATGACCAATAATCCCCTTCCACGGGTTTGTTCCACCAATTCTGCCAAGATATCTTGTCCCTGCGCTCCCGTAGGCACAAAAGGCTGTATTCCTTCCCGTTGAGCGATCGCACTAGGATAGAGAGCATAACCGGAATTCCAAACCACGGGATAGATAGCATTAAAATTGAGATTAACTAATTGCTCGATCGCCTGTTGTCGTTTATCCCTGTCCATCAGCATCGCAGTATCGTTGGTAGTGATCCAAACACCGCGGATATCGCCATCCCGACTTTGAGAGAAAGCAGCGGAAAAATAGCCTAATAGTAGGACTATTAGAAAAGATACTAAGAATAGTAGTATGGGGAGCTTTTTAAGAATTTGCCGCCAAACGCTGGTCGGAATTAGAAAAGTCATTTCTTTAAGGTGAAGATTAACGCTTTTAACTGGTTATGATAACAGCTTTGCTCAACTCTTTCAGGCTAGATTGACCCAAAATATATATTTGCCTATTTCTTCCCTCGCCACAATTGACCTTGAGGATAGAAATAATCAAGACGAATATCGAATTGATCTAGGGCCAGTAATAACCGATTGGAAGGACGAAAAAGAAATAAGTTGACGCGGGGAATTTCTAGGACTTCTTCTAACTTATCGGTATCGGGGTTAGTGGTAGTCAGAAAGTATTGTACATCAGCATTAAGACGATAATTCAGGGAAAGCAAATCACCTAAGTTAGTCCAGTCATTACCTTCGTCGCTGATAATAATGGCCTTAGGTACAGCATTGATTTTTCTCGCAACTTCGCCATTCCAATAACTAGGAACTTTTGCCCAACTGGTTTCGGAAAGAGCATTATTGAAGTTCGATATTATACTAGCAGTTAACAAAAAAGTCAAGATAATTTTACCTGAAAATTTACCTTGATTAAGCAATTGTGACAAGAAAAAAGCTACAGTTATATAGATAGTGGGAAAGGTCGCAATTAGATAACGGGTGACAGTTGATCTAGTGGTGGTTAAAATTAGATCGGGAATGACTAAAGCTAGGAAAGGTCCTAGGGTTGAGGTAATCAGAAAAGTAAAAGCTATCGGGTTATTGTAGCGATAAACTCGCTCAAAAGCATAGATAGTTAAGATTAAAAAAATTACTCTATATATATAGGTAAAGATGTTATTAAAACCAAAATCGCTATCGCTAAATAGAGAAGTAAAAGTTAAGAGCCATAATTTACCGAACAATCCCCAATCGAGATAGTTAACGGCAGCCCAACTGGTGGAGTTAAAGGCCCTTTGAGAGTTAGTTAAAAAAACCTGTAACCAGGGTATATATAAAATCATCATCGTTAACCCAGATAACAGGAAAAATATCAAGTTATTTTTTCGCTCTGGTTTCATAACAAGATACCAAATTATCAAGGTTGCTTGAGCAAATAAGTTGAGGATAAAAAAGAGATGGGTGTAGAGTCCGAGAGTATTAGCGAGGGTGTATAAAGACCAATTAACAAGAGTTCTTTTTTTGAGACATTTTAACAGCATTAATTGGCTGATTATTGTTAACAAAACTAAAAGACTATACTGACGGGACATTTGAGCAAATATTATATCAACTGGGGACAGTGCCAATAAAATTACTGCTAAAATTGCCGTTAACTTTGCTGCAAATAATTCTAGAGATAGATAGTAAATTAATGGCAGGGAGAGAAGACTAAAAACAATCGCTAAACTGCGGGAAGAAACGGGAGAAAAACCGAATATTTTTTCCCAATAGCGAGAGATAATAAAGTATAAAGGTGGGTGCTGAGGGTCTTCTTTAGCGAGAGATTTTATTGTATCAAAAACATTACTTTCGGGTTTCAGTTGTTGAAATTTTCCTAATTCTGTGGTAGATAAAAGACGATTTTGAAAGATAGTATCAGCGATTTCCTTTGCTTGATAACCAGTGGTTCTAATCGTGGTGTAGGATTCATCATGCCAATAGATTTTTTTATCGATATTCGCAAAACGAAAAACCACACCGAGAGTTAGGATAATTGCCAAAAGTATTAAGAGCCAATTGGGAGTTTTATAATTAATAGTTGCTTTCATTTTAATAATTAGAGCGACTTTGTTTAAGATTGAGAAACTTGGTAAATTCCGGTTGAAAAAGTAGCTTAATTGTGCCGGTGGGACCGTTACGGTGTTTAGTAATAATTACTTCGGCCACACCTCGATCGGGACTATCGGGGTTATAATATTCATCTCGGTATAACATCATAATTAAATCCGCATCCTGTTCGATACTATTATGAACGATGATATTATTGGCAATAAAGTTATGCAGTTTATCTACTGTTAAATCATACACTTCTGTCTCTCCATCCGCTTGAATTGCCATAACTTCATCCCAATTAAAAGTTAGGTCTGAATTACTCAGAGAGCGAGGTAAAGCGATATAATTACCAATATTTAATTCATCTAATCTTTGCCAACCGTGGACAGTCAAAAACTTATGATTGGCTGTAGCTCTAATCGTGCAACCTAAACGAGTTGTTAATCGAAAAACTGGCTTAAATCCTGTGGAAAAGACTTTAGTTACCAGTGCTTTTTCTAATTTCATTGTTTCCTCATTAAGAGCAAAAACCGTAAAATTAGAGCAATTAACTAACTGACAAATTGGCACTTTAGCACGAGGATCTGCTAACTCAACTAAACTATCACCCGCTAAACATCCCGACTCGCGTAAATCGGACATCATCGGTCTTTTATTATTGCGAGATTCCACAGCGCGACTTAACTGAGAAAGGGCAATTACTGGAGCATGAATTTCTCTCGCTAAACCCTTAAGACTGCGGGTAATTTTAGAAATTTCCTGAACGCGATTATCACCTCCCCCTTCCATTAATTGCAGATAATCGATTAAAACTAAGCCCATTTGTCCCTTTTTTTCCGCCTGTAAACGCCGCACTTGGGAACGCATTTGAATTACACTTAAATTGGCACTGTCATCGATATATATGGGCAAATTTAATAACTTTTCTAGTCCCCCAAGAACCTTCTCTAAATCATTTTGTCCCAAACGGCCCGAGCGAATCCGATTACTTTCGATTTTAGCCTCATTCGATAACAAACGTTGGGCTAATTGTTCCTTGGACATCTCCAAACTAAAGACAGCCACAGGTAAATTCTGTTGAGCGATATTATAGGCAATATTAAGAGCAAAAGAAGTTTTTCCCATGGAAGGCCTACCCGCGATAATAACTAAATCCGAGGGTTGTAAACCACTGGTCATCGCATCGAGATCATAAAATTGAGTTTCGATACCGGGTAGAGTGGTCGTCTCCTGCATTTTCTCAATTTCATTAAAAGTTTCAATTAAAGTATCCCCCAGAAAAATTAAACCCTCCTGGGGTCGTTTTTGGGTGAGACGAAAAATCTTTTGTTCCGATTCATCGAAAACATTTTCTAATTCTAGCGTCGTATCCCTGGCTAACTCAATAATTTCTCCCCCGGTGGAAATTAACTGACGACGCATATATTTATCCATCACTAATTCAGCATAGCGATCGATGTTGGCAGCCGAAACAGTGCGCTCAATTAATTGTAACAATCGCGGCATTCCCCCGATTTCTTCCAACAGATGATTATCCTGTAACCAACTGCTAACCGTCATTAAATCCGTCGGTTTTCCCTTCCCTTGTAAAGCAAGCGCCGCACGATAAATATCTTGATGGGTTTTCACATAGAAAGCTTCTGGAATTAAAAAATCACTGATTCTACCTAACGCTTTTGGATCTAGTAAAATGCCACCTAAGATAGATTCTTCCGCTTCAATATTTTGGGGGGGGAGGGATTGATCGCTAATCATTATCAATGCTGACTGTGCTTTATCATTAATTATAGTCAGTTTCACCCTAATTAAATACAAATGTTCAGGTTAATGATAGGATTCAGTATTCAGGAGACAGTATTCAGGAGTCAGGAGTCAGGAGACAGTATTCAGGAGTCAGGATTCAGGAGTCAGGATTCAGGAGATTGTTTTTATTTATTCTCCCCACACCCCACACCCTACACCCCACACCCTACACCCCACACCCTACACCCCACCTGCCCCCCCGATGTCGGGGGGGTTGGGGGGGCCACACCCCACACCCCTTTTAAACAGGATTTAGTATGACTTTAATTGACTCCTCTCCTCTCCCCCCGGCCGTTTACTTTATTGGTGCAGGTCCTGGAGATCCAGAATTATTGACGGTAAAAGCCTATAAAATTCTCCAAAAAGCCGATGTTATCCTCTTTGCTGATTCCCTCGTCCCCAAACAGATTCTTGAGGATACTCGTCAAGATGCCGAGTTAATTCCCACCAGTAGCATCACCCTAGAGGAAATTATCCCTTTAATGATCGATCGCGTGCGTCGGGGTTTAGCGGTGGTGCGACTGCAATCGGGGGATTTAAGTCTTTATAGTGCCATCCAAGAACAAATTCATCTTTTGACAGCAGCAGATATCCCCTTTCAGCTAATCCCCGGAATTAGTGCCTTTCAAGGATTAGCGGCCAAATTGGCCCTAGAATTAACGATTCCTGAATTAGTCCAGACAATTATTCTAACCCGGGTGGAAGGGAAAGCCTCTCATATACCAGAAAGTGAAGAATTAGCCTCTTTAGCCGCTCATAAAGCCAGTTTATGCCTATATTTATCCGCCCGTCATATTGACAAAGCCCAGGAAAAACTCCTACGATACTACCAGCCAGAGCAACAGGTGGCCGTTTGTTACCGTCTCGGTTGGCCTGACGAAAAAATCTGGGTTGTCCCCCTGTCAGAGATGGCCCAATTAACCCATAGGGAAAATTTAACTAGAACTACCCTTTATCTAATTAGTCCCGCTTTAAACCAGATTACAGGAACTCGATCGCAACTTTATCACCCGCAACATTCCCATCTTTTCCGTCCTCATTCTTAGGTATTTTCTGGGAAATCTATCGAAAGAAATACCCGGTTTCTACCTAAAGTTAGATTTAAAGAGCGGCGATTTTGTTTAAGATTATTTCAGGAGGTAGGACGATTTTAAAAACGTTTAAAATTAGTCTGACAATCCATGCACAGCTGCCCTATTTGTTCGGGAATTACCCTTCGTCACCTTGTGGCTAGTCGTGCCTACTGGTATTGTCCTCACTGTCGTCAGGAGGTTCCTAACTTCCTCGATTGCTCCATTCCTCGCAGGGTAGAGCGAGTTAGAGCGGAAAAAACAGTCTAGATTTTCAAGTTGGTAGATGGCAATAAGACTTGTGGGATGTGTTAATTTTTAACCCATCCCACTTTTCCTATCTAGGGTTCGCTGAATAAATCTAAAAACCTTGTTGGATAATATCTTTCGGCTTTTTTGAAATCAAAAAGTACCAGCGATGGGAGTGATCGGGGGGAAAATTCAGGGACTTTTTCCCTGAAAATTAGGTAATTTACCAGATGAAAATGGGTAAAAGCCTACACCCTACACCCTCTTTCAAGTCAGGAGTCTGGGGAGTCAGGAGTCATACTAAATCCGTTGAGTATAGGCTACATATCAGGATAGGCACTCATGCAAGAGGCACTCATGCAAAGGGGAGAATAAATAATCAGTTTTTAATAACTGGATTTAGTATCAGGAGTTTCAGGCTTTGTTGCCCTCTTTTTTGTACCAGTTTATGTACTATAAGAAGGATAATGCCAGGTTTTTGAAGGTCCCAATCCTATTTTCGCAGCATGAACATCGGATTTTAACA
>LFEF01003859.1_pt1 | contig 27959 bp, 31 predicted proteins | sample 619371 | NCBI WGS metagenome assembly LFEF01 (sample SAMN03014291, study PRJNA259931) | freshwater metagenome | biome: lake; feature: waterbloom | place: China: Taihu Lake | collected 2006-08 | depth 0 m m
GGCGGCGGGCCTGCTCCAGCCGATCACGCAGGCCCGCCGGCAGTTGCAGTTCGAAGAAGCCGAACATAGGTAAGGACAGCAGCACGAACAGGCCAGCGAAACTTGCGATCAGCCACGGCTGCATCAGCCATCCCTGCAGATTCGCACCCAGTAGCGCCGCCACCACTCCGAGGGCGGCGTAGACCAGCGCCATGCTGAATACATAGGCGCCAGCCAGCGCCATGCCGCGGCGAGGCCCGGCCTGGCTACCCACCACGATGCCGGCCAGGATGGGTAGCATCGGCAGCGAACAGGGCGCAAAGGCAAGCAGCAGGCCGAGTCCGAAGAAGATCAGCAGGCTCCAGCCCAGCGACTGCTGCTGTAGCCCGCTGGCCAGGGCCTGGTCGTCGGCCTGAACCGGCATGGACGGAGGGGTGCTGCTGCCGCCCAGCTCTACCGTGCGGCTCTGCGGCGGATAGCACAGGCCGGCATCGGCGCAGCCTTGCCAGCCGAGTTCAAGCGACGCGAGATCCGCATCGGGGAGCTGCACTTCCAGGCTGTCGCGATAGATTCGCGAATCACCAAAATATTCGTCGTGGTACGCCTCGCCAGGCGGCAACTGGGGCTCGATCCCCGGTGGCAGCCCTGCGAATCGCAGGCGCTCCTGGTAGAGGTAATAGCCGGGCGCAATGTCCCAGCGCAGCACGACTCCGCCAGCGTCAGGCTGCTCGACGTGCAGCGTGAACGCTTCGTCCACGGGCAGAAAGTCCTGCTGCTTCTGACCGAAGGTGAACGGCGAAGCGTTCGCCAGCTGCACGGACCATAGGCAGCAGGCCAGAAAGATAAAAAGCGCTCGCATGCACAACACCCGATTACCCGATTCGACGGCGAGCTTGCCGACTCGGGATTAAGAGGCGATTAACGAGGCTTGCCCGGACACAACCTGTAAGGCTGAGAGGCGTTGAGGCACGAGCAACTCGGCGTACCATCTGCTAACGCGCCGTTAATCCAGGCGGACGATACTGACTGCTGCCTATCAAGCGATTCCCACATGCACGTACTGCTGACAGAAGACAACGCACTGATCGCCAGTGGCATCGTCGCCGGGCTCGAAGCCCAGGGCTTCAGCGTGGCCCATGCCGCTACGGCCGGGCAGGCCGACTCGCTGCTGCGCACAGCCAGCTTCGACCTGATCATTCTCGATCTGGGCCTGCCTGACGAAGACGGCCTGCGCTTTCTCCAGCGCCTGCGCCGCCGTGGCCTCGAGCTGCCTGTGCTGATCCTGACTGCCCGGGACGCGGTGACCGAGCGGGTATCCGGGCTTCAGGCAGGCGCTGACGACTACCTCGTCAAGCCCTTCGACCTGCGTGAACTCGCCGCCCGCCTGCATGCCCTGCTGCGCCGCGCTGCCGGTCGGGCTACGCAGATGATCGAACACGGGACGCTGAGCTACGATCCCGCTGCCTGTGCGGCGTTCATGGCAGGCGAACCCGTAGACCTGTCGCGCCGTGAACAGGCGCTGCTCCAGGCGCTGCTGCAGAACCCCGGCCGCGTACTATCGGCCGAGCAGCTCAAGGACGCCGTGTACGGGCTGGGCGATGACGTCGAAAGCAACGCCCTGAATGTCCATATCCACCATCTCAGGCGCAAGCTGGGTAACGGCATCGTCGAAACCGTCAGGGGGATAGGTTATCGCCTCGGCCCTGCCGGCCATGCGTCGGCTCCCACCGAGGCACCCGACCCATGAGCTTGCGCCTGCGCCTGACCCTTACCCTTGGCTCGGCCTTCGTGCTGCTCTGGGCGCTGGCCGCGACCTGGATGCTCTTCGACGTTCGCAATCAGTTGATGCAGTCCCTCGATCAGCGCCTTGCTGCGTCGGCGCGGATGGTTGCGGGCTTGCTCGTGCAATTGCCGCAGCCGCAACTGGGCGAAGGCGGGATCACCCGGCTGAGTGCGGAACAGCTGGGCATCGAAAACGGCCTGGCCTGCCAGATCAGCTCCTTGCGGGGTGAAATCCTGGCGCGCAGCCATGCGGCGCCTGACAGTGCACTCGACGCTCAGCGCACCGGCTTCCACGACCAGATGATCGGCGATACCGCCTGGCGTAGCTTCACCTTCATCCAGAACGGCATGCGCATCACCACGGCCGATCGCCTTGACGAGCGCACCGCACTCCAGCGCTCGGTGCTCCTGGCCGCAGCACTGCCGGTTTTCGTCGCGTTGCTGGGCAGCCTGATCGTGTTGTGGATCGGAATCGGCAACGGCCTAGCGCCGCTCAGACGAATCCGCACGGCCCTGGCGCAACGCAGCGCCGACTCGGTGGAGCCGTTGCACATCGAGCGACTGCCGCGAGAGCTGACGCCCCTGGTCGAAACCCAGAACCAGCTGTTCGCGCGGATCGCGCACATGCTCGAACGCGAACGCCGGCTGACCGATGACGCCGCCCATGAACTGCGCAGCCCGCTGACCGCCATCAAGACCCACCTGCAGGTGGCGGCCATGACCGAGGGCGATACCGCGAAACGGGCATTGGCCCAGGCCGAGGTCGGCACGGATCGTCTGCACCGGATCCTCGAACAGCTGCTCATGCTGGCGCGAGTGGAAGGCCGCGTGTCCTTTGATGACGGGCTCAGTTGCACGGCGCTCGAAGTCGCGCAACTGGCGATCGCTGACGCCAGCCAGCAGCCTGGGCCGCACATCGAGCTGTGCGGGGCGCAAGAGGTCTCCCTTCGCCCACTGGCGATGCCGCCCACCCTGGCGGTCGCGGCATTGCGCAACCTGCTCGACAATGCCCGCCGCCATACCCAGGACGGCACGACCATCCGCTTGACGATCTCCCAGCTGGATGAAAGCCGGGTTCGCTTCAGCGTGCAGGATCACGGCTCGGCCATCCCGCCGGAAATGCTCGAGCGTCTGACGGAGCGCTTCTGGCGCAGCGGCGAAGGTGAAGGCAGTGGTCTGGGCCTGTCCATTGTCAAGGCGATCGCCGAGCGCTGTGCCTGCGATCTGCGTTTCGTACCGCAGGCGGATGGTCTCGTCGTCGAGCTGGTGGTCAGCCTGCAGGCTCCCGCTCCCTGATGACGGCATCTCGATAGCCTGAACGTCCAGCCACGCACACCGTCCGAATAGTTGACTGAGCAATCCGTTAACCATCGTCGGAGGTGGCAATGCTTGTTTTCGAACCTTTTTATACAGACGGCCTGGCGCAGATTTCCTATCTGATCGGCGACAGCAAGGCCGCGGTAGCCGCGGTCATCGACCCCCGCCGCGACATCGATATCTACCTGCAAATGGCCAAGGCGCGAGGCCTGCGAATCGCCTACGCCATCGAAACACATATCCATGCCGACTTCGTGTCCGGCGCCCAGGCGCTGGCGAAGCGCACCGGGGCACAGATCATCGGCGGTCGCGCGGATAACTACGAGTTCGAGCTTCGCCAGGTCAGCGGTGGCGAGACCATAGAGCTCGGGCAGGCCACGTTGCAAGTCATGCACACGCCCGGGCATACGCCAGAACACATCTCCCTGCAGCTGTTCGACGCCCAGCAGGGCGACCAGCCGATCGCGCTGTTTACCGGCGACACCCTGTTCAACCTGGACGTCGGGCGCCCCGACCTGCTGGGCGAAGGCAGTGAACGAAAACTCGCCGGCGCGCTGTACCACACACTTTTCGATCACTACCTGCCCCTTGGCGACCGGATCGAAATCTACCCCTGCCACGGCGCCGGCTCGGCCTGCGGCAAATCCATCGGCGACCGACGCCACTCCACGCTCGGCAGCGAGCGTCTCTTCAACCCCGCGTTGCGCGAGCAGCGGAGCGAGGACGAGTTTATCGATTGGCTACTGGCGGACATGCCGGAACCACCCCGTCACTACGCGCGCCTGAAACAGCTGAACGTGCGTTCGGCCGTACAGATGGAGGGCGCTTCCCTACCACCGCCACTCGCGCCGTCCGAGTTCGAGACACTGGCGGCGCGCGGCATGCAGGTCGTGGACGTCCGCTCGATCCTCGCGTTTGGCGGCGGGCACGTGCCCGGGGCGATCAACATTGCCCTGCGCAACGAGTTCGTGAACTGGGCTGGCTGGATGCTCGACGACGCTCGCCCGATCCTGCTGGTGGGCGAATCGGCCGACGATGTTCACCAGGCTGTCACCCAGCTCTACCGGATAGGCCTTGACGATATTCGCGGCTATCTACGCAACGGTATGACGGACTGGCAGAACGCGGCGCTACCGCTGAACAGGCTTCAGGAATGGACGGTTCATGAACTGAATGCACGTCGTGAAGCGCCCGATGTGCAGGTGCTGGATGTACGCAGCCCTCAAGAGGTCGCGGCGGGCCGGGTGCCTGGCGCTAGGCACATCTTCGTCGCGCACCTTGCTGACCGGCTCAACGAGCTGGATCCGGACAAGACCACCGCCACCTACTGCGGCTCCGGCTATCGCGCCTCCATCGCCGCCAGCATCCTCAAGAAGGCCGGCTTTTGTGATGTGGCCAATGTCCCCGGTTCCTGGATGGCCTGGAAGGCGGCAAACCTGCCGGTTCAGGAAGGCTAACGTCTTATCCGGTCGCGCGCAGGTGTCTGGTTTGCCACCTGCGGGTGTGCGATCAGAAGGCGACTTGAAGCAGCAAGGCCGACGCGGCAACAGCCGCGACCAACCCGAAGCCTCGCTGCAGCAGGCGCCCGTCCAGGCGAGATGAAACCATGCGGCCGGCGAACATCCCCAGCACCGCACCGGCCGAGAACGGCAGCGCCACTGCCCACTGAATGCTACCCGTCAGCGCGGCGGACAACACGCCGCTGACCGACACCAGGCCGATGACCGCCAACGACGTGGCGGCAATCGAATGCATCGGCAGATCACTGAAGCGACTGAGCGCCGGCACCAGCACGAACCCGCCGCCGACCCCCAGCAAGCCGGAGAGGAAACCGGCCAAGGTGCCGGACGCGGCGACAGTGGCCGCGCAGCGGGACGTCCAGTGGAAACGGCCCGTGTCGGGATTCAACCGACAGGGCACGGCCCTCGGGGTCGTGTCATCGCTCGGCGGGCGCCTGAATGCCCTGAAGGCAACCCAGAACATCACCAGCGCAAACACCACGGCGAGCACATCGTGCGCTACCCGCCCGGCCACCCAGACGCCGACGGGCGCGAGCAACACACCGCAGCAGGCCATCAGCGCCGCCGCCTTGTAACGGACAATGCCGTCCCTCAGCCCAATCACCGCCCCAACCCATGCGGCAAGCCCGACCGCCATCAACCCGATGGGCGCGGCCTGATGCAGCTCGAGCCCGACCACGAAGATCAGCAACGGCACGGTGAGGATGCCGCCGCCAGCACCCGTCAGCGCCAGGACGAGGCCGACCAATAGCCCGAGCCCGATCTCAACCATCGTTGCGCTCCGGAAGCCTTGGATCACCTTTCGATTTACAGCGACCGCAACGTTTCACTGCGGCTTCCCTGAAAAGCGTGTCTGCAACTCGTAGAGCGCCATACCTGCCAACATGGCGAGGACAAAGATCAGCGGTTCGCTCCGACCACTCAAAAGCGTCGCGACCGCCGGACCCGGACAATAGCCAGCCAGCCCCCATCCCGCTCCGAATACCAGGCTGCCCAGTACAAGAGGGCGATCGATCCGGGTGGCGGTGGGCATTCGCATGATATCTCCCAGCACCGCCCGGGACCGTTTGGAGGCGAAATAGAACCCGACACTGGCGACCGCAATCGCACCGCCCATAACGAACGCGAGCGAGGGGTCCCACGGCCCGGCCAGATCGAGAAAGGCGATCACTTTGGACGGATCGGCCATCCCAGACAGGATCAGGCCGAGGCCGAAAACCAGCCCCGCTATAAAGGCGCTCAGTAATTTCATGGCAACTCCTCAGCCCAGCAGGTGGCGGATGACAAATACGGTTAGAAAGCCGCTGGCCATGAAGGCGGCCGTCGCGACCAGCGAGCGCGGCGACCGTCGCGACAACCCGCAGACGCCATGCCCGCTCGTACAACCGGAGCCATACCGCGTGCCGATCCCGACCAACACACCAGCCGCGATCAGGGTCAAGGTGCTCGCCTCTACGTCGATGTCTCGTTGCTCGAACGCGGCCTGAAACAGCACCGGCGCGATCACCAGCCCGGCAATGAAGGCAACACGCCAGAGCACATCGCCTTTGCCTGGCCGCATCAAGCCGCCGATCACGCCGCTGATGCCCGCGATTCTTCCGCTCAACAGAATAAACAAGGTCGCAGCAAGACCGATCAGCGCGCCCCCGGCGAGCGAGGACCACGGTGTGAAATGTACCCAGTCAATCGTCATGTCGAGGGTTCCTCGCGTTTGGGATGCTGACAGTAAAGCCGGTAGAGCACCTGCATGACCTCCATCGCTTGTTGGCTGGCGATGCTGTAATGCACTTGCTTGCCCTCGCGTCGGGTGCTGACCAAGCCGTTGTGGCGCAGCACCGTGAGCTGCTGCGACAGGGTCGGCTGCACAACGCCCGTCGCATTGGCGAGGTCACCCACGCAGTGCTCACCCTGGGTCAGCTGGCAGAGCAACAACAGGCGGTCAGGGTTGCCGAGCACTTTCAGCAAGCCGCAGGCGTCCGCAGCACTGCGACGAAGCGTTTCGATATCGAGATCTGCCATGTGGGCCATTTTGTTCAGGTGGGTCAGGTGGATTTGACAATACGATTTATCAATATATATTTCAATAGATCGTATAGACGCGACAGCGGACGCCCGGTCGGAACTCGACGTCCCGCACACGTCCTAAAAATATGCGGCATCGCTGTGACTTTTCACCTCGCCGCGCCCACCCCGTCGGCGCGAACCAGGAGATCAACATGTCATCGATACAGCAAAACAGTACCAATTATGGCCAGGCGGACCGGGTTCGCCGCTCAACGTCCCAACCTGTGAATCAGGAAATCGATCGGCAAACGGACGGGAACATTCGTCGATTCAGCGGGATGGGACGAAGCGCAATCCTTCAGCGTATCGACGCCCTGGATCGCGAGTGGGACGTGGAGCGCGTGCTTGAGGTCAATGCCTCCTCGCTCGCGCTGTCTGGCTTGCTACTTGGCCTGACAGCAAACCGAAAGTGGTTTCTGCTGCCTGGCGTCGTGCTGCCGTTTCTTCTGCAACACGGCTTGCAGGGCTGGTGCCCGCCGCTGGCGATCTTGCGCCGGCTGGGTATCCGCACGCGGGGCGAGATCGATCAGGAAAAGTATGCACTGCTCAGTGCGCTGGAACAGGCACCGCTGAACACTCACCACTAGCCGAGACCATCATGATATTTCGCCAGCTGTTCGAGCCCGTGTCGTCCACTTATACCTACGTACTCGGGTGCGAGGACACCGGCCAGGCCGTGCTCATCGACCCGGTCATTTCCGCAACGGACCGCGACCTGGCCGAGCTGGCCAGGCTGGACCTGCAGCTGGCGTTCACCTTGGATACCCACATACATGCCGACCACATCACCGCCGCGCTGGAGCTGAAGAAGCAGACCGGCTGCCGTATCGCGGGGCCGGCTATCGACAAGTTGCCCTGCACGGATGTGGGCATCGAAGAAGGTGTCCCTTTCATCGTCGGCAGCCTGCAGTTCACACCCTTGCATACCCCCGGGCACACAGACGGGCACTTTGCCTATCTCCTCGCTGATCGCCTGTTCAGCGGTGATGCATTGCTCATCGACGGCTGCGGTAGGACTGACTTTCAGAACGGCAGCGCCGACGACCTGTTTCACAGCGTTAGAAACAAGCTGTTCACGCTGCCAGACGACACCCTGGTCTATCCCAGCCACGACTACAGCGGTCGACGAGTCTCGACCATCGCCCAGGAAAAGCAGCGCAATCCCCGACTCGGTGAAGCGATAACGTTGGAGCGCTTCCGCGACATCATGGCGGAACTGAACTTGCCCTATCCCGCGTTCATCGATCACGCCGTGCCGGGGAATCGCCAGTGCGGCGTATGCCCACCCGACCTGACGGATAATTTCCGTCGCTATTGCGAACAGGTTGAGCACAGTCCTGAGGGTTGAGCACGTCATGCCAGCCCCCTTGAGGCCCGGGGAATCCATCACCGTTCGCAGCCTCCAGGCGACGTTACCAAGCATCCATTTCGCTACGTGAGGGATTGAATATGAAGACCCCTGATCGACCCCGTTTCCGCGTGAGCGCAAACCGGCAATCGGGAAGCCGCCGCGTTCGCTATGTCGAAACTAATCATCCAGATAGCCAGAACTGCACGATTTGCCAGCTGGATGAGGAAAACCCATCGTCTATCGAGGCGTCTTCCAGCGCGCAAAACTCCGACGAGCAAAAACCTGGTGCCAAACCGGAGCTATCCGGATAGATCGTTCAAACCACCAAACCCTCGGTATCTGATGGGCGGGGCTTGGCGCTCATACCCTGCGATATGAGTTTCGGTCTCGCCGATTCGCCCATCTACCACTTCGTCAGGACAAAAAAACGAGCTCCGCTAACGCGCCCTTATCTACTTTTAGCTGAAACCTGCCCTTCGCGACAGGCCGCTTTTGGCCGACTCCGGCCTGATGAGACAGGCGGCTCCCGGCCAGGAGCGGACAGCTGGCAGTAAATAAATCCGTCCCCTTTTCCCATCGCGCGATGCGGATAAGGTGGAGGTTGTGCCGCGTTACCCGGCGCCGCCTTGGGCCTGGGATGACGTCGATACGCCGATCAGCCGCATCATCCCGCCGGCGATGATGACCGAGCTGGGTGGCGAGTGGACTCCGCAACCGGCATGGAATGCCTGCTACACCTCGGGCACCTCGCACGGGTGCAGCATGCTTGTCCGTCGCGCGGGCACCGCTGGCGACAACCCGACGCCAGACGTCTTCGAGGACTGGCTGACCGATCAGCCGGCCAACCAGGCCCGCGGCATCGACGAGCTGAGCAAGGGCGGCAACATCGAGATCGTAAGCACCACTATCCCGTTGTTCCCCTAAACGATGACCACGGTGTCGGCCTGGTTCTGCCGGTGCAGCTCTGCCGTGTGCCGGAGCCAACCGGCGCCTGGGTGGGCCTGTGTCTGGCGGTAGACATCAGTGCCGAGGGTACTGGGGCAGTGCGGGTGAAGCAGGTAATTAAACTGGAGCGTCACCACTGATGGCCACCACTAACCCCTGGAAGCGCTTCATCGGTCTGCTGCCCGGTGGCGTGCGCACCGTTGCCACGGTACGAAGCATCAACTCCGCAGCTGGCCTCAGCGAAGTCGAACTGCGCACCGGCACCCGCGTTACCGTTCGCGGCGTCGACGTGCCGGTGAGCAGCAAGGCCTATATCGCTGACGGCCTGATCACCGGTCCGGCTCCGGATCTGCCGCATTTTGATGTGGATGTGTGATGTACGCCGCCCGGTTGTCGCCACGAATGCTGCAGGATCGCTACTCGGCCATTCGCAAAAGGATTTGCAATGCGTACTTCCATACGACGGGTAGCGGCAGTAGTTGTCTTCGGTTTGGCCTGCGTGCTTGTGGGCTTCTATCTTGGATTTAATCGTGCGTATGAGGGGCTCTCGGACGTGTTGCCCGTGTTGATCGAAGAGGCGGGCTGTGCCGCACCATCTGGCCTCCTCCTTTGATGGGGCATAGACGCATATGCCGCTGATCGCTGGATTTTAGTCAGTATCAGAGTCGTACAGGTACTTGTCGCCGTAGATGCTCTCATAGTGGATTACCAGCTTCGTGGCGGTTTGTGCTCTCTTAATTAGCTGCTCTGCAGATAGCCCCTCGGCCTGAATGCTGTACACCTCGAACTTCTTGTTCGGTGGGACAAATTCACCAACCGTGAACATTTCAAAGCGATGATGCTTTGCGACGTTGGGAAAGAGACGTTCTGCTGCATCTTCAATCATGTCGGAGCCTTCACCTTGGGCTGGGTGACCGTCTACGGTCAGTGTAATCGCCTTGATGATCGCGGGGCCGATACCGGTATTTTCGAGAGTGAAGCTGTAGGTTTCGGTTTCACCATCCTGATGATTCCACCCGGAAAGGTGTGGGGTAGCCATCAGCCTGTTGTGCTTTTCATGCATGTCGACCTGTCGCTTCGTGAAGATAAGCGCGAACCCTGCAATTCCGGCGGAAATGGCGGCCGCTAGGGCTGAAAGCAAAGTCGCCCACGCGGCTAGACCGTTCGCGTCGGTGGGTATGACATAAACCACTGTATCCATTAAGGCACTTCCTCCAGTCGTCCTCATCGACGACGCGATGTTATTACTTCGATGCTCGCCACCGTGCGGGCTTTTTTTCGTCTGGAGAAAACAGATGCGGCCCCTGACCGAGCAGCAGCTGCTGCAGCTCCTTCCCAACGCCCGCCAAGTCTCGGGCTTTTTTGTTCCCGCACTCAACCGCGCCATGACGCGCTTTCGCATCGACAGCCAAGTGCGCCGCGCCGCTTTTCTTGCCCAGGTCGGCCACGAGCCCGGGCATCTACGCCGGCTTGTCGAGAATCTCAACTACAGCGCTGCTGGCCTTGCCGCCACCTGGCCCGGCCGGTACCGCGCAGCCGACGGTCAGCCGAATGACCTGGCCCGTCGCTTGGAGCGTCAGCCCCAGCGGATCGCCAATCACGTCTATGCCAACCGCCTGGGTAACGGCTCTGTCGAGAGCGGGTATGGCTGGAGATACCGGGGGGCGCGGGCTTATTCAGCTCACCGGTCGCGCGAACTATCGAGCATGCGGTGCTGCGATCGGTGCGGATCTGGTATCGCACCCCGAGCCTCTTGAGCAGCCCGAATGGGCGGCGCTGTCCGCGGCGTGGTTCTGGGCCAGCAGCGGGCTGAACGAGCTGGCAGACGCCGGCCGGTTTGAGGACATCACGCGCCGCATCAACGGCGGTACCCACGGTCAGCCGCAGCGCTTGGCGCTTTGGCGGGCTGGGCAGGAGGTATTGGCATGATCGGCATGCTTATGGAGCGCTGCACCATCTATGGGGTGCTGGCTGCGATGTGCTTCGCGGCCGGCTGGAAGGTGAACGGCTGGCGGTTGGGCGAGAGGCATCGTGCAGGAACAGGTTCAGGCAATAAAGGTTGTTCGAGTGATCGAGCCGAAACAGCAGGCGGTTGCGGATGAAGAGGGAAGGAGAGGCCATGATGAACTTGAAAATCTACGCCGCGCTGCTGATCGCGCTGGGGTTGCTGCTGCAGGGCTGCGTGTCGAAGCCAGTCGCCTCGCCACTCAACTCGCTACCTGCAATGCCGGAACTGCCGGCGAGCGCCAGGCAAGGGCAGACGCCGCCGCAGTGTTTGTCGACGTGCTTGGAGAGATGGAATCAGAAGGTCGCGCAATGGCAGAAGCGGCTAGCCGTTCCCGCAGCGCAGGGCTCACCTGTGAGCGAGTTTATGACAAAGTAAGAACAGCAGGCCAGCAACTGTTTCAGTGATCGCTTGCCTTCGCTGTTAATCAAGCGCCGACAGTGTGGTCATGCTCTATCAACGGCCCCGGATGATGGCTGACGGAAACAAACGAAGGCTATCATGTGCCTAGTTGCAGCATGGAAATATCTGCTAGTTACCATTTTTTATTGAATAGAGGGCGCTAACTATGTCAGGGAAGCGACAACATTTTATGCCTCGGTTTCTGCAGCGCGGCTTTGTTAGCCACACGTCAGATGGTGAGTTCTTTACTTGGCTCCGCCGCAAAAATTCGCGCCCGTTAAATACTAACTTGAAGAACGCTGGTGTAGAGGGGTTCTTCTACTCTCATGATCATTGCACAAAACTGGATGAGGCGATAACACAGTTTGAAGGTTCGGCTTGTCATCTTATTTCTGCTCTTCGCGATGGTCTGCCGCTGCCCAGCGATCCTTCCATTGTGCCGAGCCTATTAGCGCATCTGGAAATGCGTACGCGGCACGTGAGGCAGAGTTTTCTGGGGGCAGGTAATTATTTAATAGATGAACTTATGAAGTTTGTTTCAAACGAGGATGCGTTTGGCAAGTACTTTCGCCGGGCCATGCAGCAGGACCCGTCGATTATGCGGGAAGCTCTGGTCAAGGAAATGTATAAACATGGTATTTCCACGGAATACCTACCAACGTTCACTAAGCTTAGCGAGCAACTGCTGGAGACAATGCTCCCGATGCTCACTTCCCAGATGTCAGAGTTCGCAGAGGAGTTTCGGAGGTCGGCCCCCGCAAAGCTGAAGGATTCTGCAAAGCTTGGGCAGATAAAGGCGATGCAGAGAAGTTTGGCGCCGATGAGTAAAGTGGAACGCTTTGCTTCTCTTACTTTTGATGTTGTCGCATTGGATGGAGCGCCAATTGTCTTGGGGGATTCAATAGTGATATTTCAAGTGGAAAGCGAAAGGGGGTTTAGGCCTTTCCTGGATGAGGCCGACGAGTTAGTAGCGGTCTACTTACCACTAAGCCCTCACCGAGTTCTAGTCGGCTCTAAAGCTACTATCACTCTGGATTCCGCGCGCTTGCGCCGTGAGATCGCCCGCTGTTCACTTGAATACTTTGTCGCCAGTGAAGCCCCACCTCAACACGATGACCTTGTCTCTCTCATTGGGGAAAACGCGCATTTGCTGTCGGTTGATCAAATTAACGAAATAATGAACGATGTATTATCTAAATAACGGGAGGGCGGCGAAAGCAAGGAGCGGTATTTTCAGGGGCCGTAGATACCTTAGCCGTCCTCAGAGGGGCAAGGGTTTATCAATCTAGCTCCATCGTTTCGTACGTTGCCAACCGCTCGATCTACTGAAAACCATTTGAACGCCTCGACCGGTAATGCGAGTTCGCGCACGATCTCTTCGGCGCGCTCCAGTGACAGGTCCGGTTCGATCCACTCCCGCGCCAAGTCTGCCTCGAGCACGACCGGGCGGCGATCGTGGATGTCCACCATGCCCTGGTCGCTGTTGGCGGTGATGATCACGAAGCCATCGCCGTCACGTTCGGTCAGACCGGTACGGTCCAGCTGGGCGAGCGCAGCGAACCATAGTGGCTCGCCATCCTTGCGGTGAATGTAGTAGGGCTGCTTCTTTTTCGGGTCCGCAGGGTCTTTCACCCATTCGTACCAGCCATCTGCAGCAACCAGCGTTCGGCCGGTGGCCCAGATATCCCGGAAAAACCGGCTGGTCGCTGCCGTCTCGACGCGTGCATTGATCGCGGGTGGGCGTTTGCCGACAGCCCAGAACGGTTGGTAGCCCCAAGGCAGCTTGGCCATGCGCAGGCCCGTGTCTGTCTCGTAGAAGATCATCACTCGCGAACGCGGTGCGACGTTGTAGCGGTTGATCGGCTCTGGATCGATGCCACCCTCGATGGGTTTGTCGTAGCGCAGCGCATTCAGGTACTCGACCGCTGTTCGGTACTGCGTGAATCGACCGCACATATCCCCTCCAGCCTGCTATCGGATGGCTGCCTCTCTTCATTGACCGCATGATGTGCTCGCGGTTTACTGTACGCATATACAGTACCTGCAGAGTAGTATCATGCGCGCCACGATTCTCAGCCAGCTCGGCCCGTCTTCCACGTTCCTCCAGTACGTCGACAGCCGCGTGCCGGCAGGCTTCCCTTCGCCAGCGGCGGACTACGAGGAGGTCACGCTCTCCATCGATGAGCTGGTCGACTTGCGTACGCCACACGTCTACCTGGTAAGGGTAGAGGGCCTCAGCATGGTCGGCGCCGGCATCTACGACGGCGATGTGCTCGTGGTGAACCGGGCGCTGGAGGCGCGCTCCGGGCAGATCGTCGTCGCCTACGTCGACGGCGGCATGACGGTCAAACGGTTGCAGGTATCTCCGGATGGGGTGTGGCTGCAGCCGGAAAACCCGGATTACCACCCGTTCCGCGTCACTGAGTCCCTGCACGTATGGGGCGTGGCCACTCACAATCTGCACCAGCTATGTTCGCGCTGATCGACTGCAACTCGTTCTACTGCAGTTGCGAGCGTGTCTACCGGCCATGGCTCGACGGCGTGCCGGTGGTAGTGCTGAGCAACAACGACGGCTGTGTGATCGCCCGCACCCGCGAGGCCAAGCGCTTGGGCATCCCCATGGGCGCCCCGTATTTCCAGTGGCGCGACCAGATGCGCAAGTGGGGTGTGGTCTGTTTCTCCAGTAACTACGAGCTCTACGGGCAGATGAGCGCCCGGGTGATGACGACCTTGGAGGGAATGTTTCCGCGAATCGAGGTGTACAGCATCGACGAGGCGTTCGCCGACCTGACGGGGATGACGGGCGACTTGGTGCCGCTGGGGCACGAGGCGCGTGAGCGCGTGCTGCGCTGGACCGGTATACCGGTGGGGGTGGGAATAGGGCCGACTAAGACCCTAGCCAAGCTGGCCAACTGGGCGGCCAAGACCTGGCGCAAGTCCGGCGGGGTGATTGACCTGCGCGACTCGGAGCGGCGTGACCGGCTGTTGCGGATGACAGAGGTGAGCGAGGTCTGGGGCGTCGGCCGACGGCTTACGGCACGCCTGCGGCCGCTGGGCATCCAAACCGCCTGGGACCTGGCGCAGTACGACGCGGCATCGCTGCGCGGACAGTTCAGCGTGGATTTGGAGAAAACCGCCCGCGAGCTGCGCGGGATCTCTTGTCTCGAACTCGAGGAGGCGGTACCGCCGCGGCAGATGATTTGTTCCTCGAAGATGTTCGGCAGCCGCCTGTGGGACATCGCCCCGATTCGCGAGGCAGTCGTGGCCTACGTCACCAAGGCGGCCGAGAAGCTCCGTTCGCAGCAGAGCCTGGCCGGCGCGCTGCAGGTGGCCATCCGCACTGGAATGCACAACCCCAACCAGCCACGCTACGCCAACGCCATCAGGTGCCCACTGCCGTACCCGACCGACGACACCCGTGTGCTTGCTGACGCGGCCGTGCGCGGGCTTGAGGCCATCTACCGGCAGGGCTACGCCTACAGCAAAGCGGAAGTGCTGCTGATGGACCTACGGCAGCGCGGTGAATTCACTGGCGACCTTTTCGCCGCCGCCCCACGGCCAGGCGCCGATCGGCTGATGGCTGTTGTTGATCAGATCAACGCGCGCGAGGGTAGGGGAACCGTCCGCCTCGGCCGTATCCCCGCGGCTGCAGAGTGGTGCATGAAGCGAGAGATGATGAGCCAGCGGTATACGACGCGGTGGGATGAGTTGATGGTTGTGAAATAATGACCTTCGCGAAGAAAGAGGCGTAAGGAATGATGCTCGCCCGCGCAGGTAGCAGAACCGGCTACAGCGTTCGCGAGCAACAACAGAAGCCCAATTCCTTTCAAATCGTAGAAGGTTCTTGTTTTTACTGTTAGAAGCCATTATTTTGTCCAAGCGCAGCGGTTTTCCAAATTCTGGTCGTGCCGCTGCATCCTGAGTGAGAGCCCCGCCTATATGCGGGGCTTTTGCTTTCTGGCGTATCGGCTTGGAAGCGCTAGCTCTATCGCGAACTTCGCTTCTTTAATGCTGATGAAGACTAGACCTGCCCTTATATGTGAAGCGATGTCGTGGACGATTCGTGTGCCCGGCCATGTTGGTAGGGTTCTCGGAGCTGATCTAGCTGAACCGCGTTTGTCCCGAAGGACTTGCTGATCTTATGTCTACGAGAAGATCCAATGGGAGCGGGGAGTCGAAACGGAAAGGCACGTAAGACGCGGAACGATCAAGCTTAGGGGGGGAGGGTGCCGCTATGAGCTGGTCTCACACACGATCCATGCTATTCAACTCCTGCGGTCGTAGATTTTCCTGAAAAGCGCGGGATCGAATCTATTGCTTGACGGGCCAAAGTAGTACGCCCTGTCCCCCTCAACGACGCATCGGTCGACACGGACATTTCCTTGTACAGAAACGCTTATCTCCGCCACCAGCTCCATCAGCCAACGTTCCTGCTGGTTTACGTAACCTGGGCTGACTAAGTAGATGTCGACGATTCTTCTAGACTCGGTTTGGGCACCGATCATGGCGCTCAAGGACTCCATGTCATGCAGTAACACCATCGTTCTGCATTCCTCGTCAAGGTGTCTTTCCGACAACGTGATGTAAAACCATGGAACGTGCAGGCTGTGCTCGACAACACGCCAGAGGCGTGCCCTGCCCGAATAAAGATCGCCACTCGGGATTTCGAAAGCCGTGGGGGTCCTAAACATAAAATTCCTGGAAGTGCCTGAACGATGAACACTATAGATTGTAGCTCTAAAGTGTTCGCTAGGGCTTTATCGTTCCTTTTGCAGGCTGCGGCAAATGGAACGGAACCAGGATTTCGGCAAGGCACTACGGGCGTTGAGAACTCACAAGCGCCTGACACAAGAAGACTTCACCACAGCGAGTAGTCGCACCTATCTCAGTACTCTCGAGCGTGGACTCAAAAGCCCAACACTAGAAAAGATCGAAGCACTGGCTTCAGTTATGGGGGTCCATCCACTCTCACTGCTTGCCGCAAGCTATTTGGTGGCAGACGGGAGTGATTCGCTGCCCTTGCTATTTGCTCGGGTAGAGTCAGAGCTCAAATCGGTCGATCTCATTAGCCATGGACCCCAGGAGTAAGCAAATCGATTGCCTCTGCATTCATGAATGACCTCGGCCTTAGCTGTGACTAGAGTAGGGAGGAGGGGGAAGAGGTGCTTGAGACATCGATGGCAACGACCTCCAGCGTGAGCCTCATCCCTATTCCCGGAAGCCCGTATGGGAGTTTTTGTTGTCAAGATAGCGGGCCAGCGTTAGACCAATCACCGCGGCTACCGAAATAGTTAGTAGGACCGCCCCTATGGCTAAGACCAGAAAGTATGTCGTGTCCACTGAAATCACCTGACTGAAATCACCTAGATGCTAGATCGCGCAGAACGCGATCGTAGTCTACGAAGAAACGCCTCCAAGCTGCCATTCCGCCCAACTCGCCAACTGCTTGGATCATAGCTTTGTGAGAGGCGGTTAGGATCGCGACCTGTGTCTCAAGGTCTTGGATGCGAAGATCTTTTGCGGAAAGTTGGGAAAGGACGCTCTTTTGGGAAGCTTTTTGGGCACGCTTCACCCATGCTCGGCGTTCAGACTGAATTGACTGGTAATGCTCAACAAGACTGCGGCGGTAAGCGTCGCGGGTAATAGAGGAGGGGGCGTTCAGGCCCTGCACAGCTCGGACGACGGCCCGATGTGTAATGGTAAGGTCTGCCTCTAGCATCGCTTCTAAAGCTTGGTGGATGCTGTGATCAAGAGCGACTGGTTGATCACCACGACGAGACGGCGCTGATGGCTTAGTCATCAAAGAGACTCCGTTGTATCGGACCGATTGGTTGAGATAAGTCCGCCCCGTCCTCGAATGGCTTTGTTCCTGGGATAGAGTTCAAAGCTTTCTGTAAGTTAATCAAGCGAATTTTGGCATGGTTGAGTTGATTTAATCGCCCAATGCTGTCGCTTGGGCGAGCCTCAATGGTGGCCACAGCCGTTTTTAGCTGTACATGTAAGCGCTCTAGATTGATGCGGTGCGAAGGTAATTCGGTGGTTGATAAATGTCGGCAGCCATTGTAGCACTCCAAATGCTTAGGGCACGGGTCAACGGTGAAGCTGTTAACACAGAATCCGTAAGGCGTGGAATGAAAGCCATCCGCCTCTGCTGCAAGAAATGCAAATGCACTATCGTCGCCTTGCTCGCGTTGGATGCTCAGGAATTCTTCTACCAAGGGGCCTTTTACCTTACCCGTCGCGATCATACGAAATGCCTGCTGGGCCTTGGGTCCCAAGGTTGTCTTGGCGATCTGCGGTATGTCGGTTGCGTCAAGTTCCTCTGCAAGGCTACGGTGGTCATACTCGTAACTCTGCGCGACGCTTTTGCGACCGAATCGCTTTGTGATGATAGTGTCTGCAATACCCAACCTAAAAAGCTCAGTGTTTTGAAGATGTCGGAACGCATGGGTGTCTACCGATAACCGCCGGTACTCTTCAGTTTCGCTATAGCGCAAAAAGACAGTCTTACCTTGTCCTGGGCTGGCTCCCAAGTTGATCATTAAGTCTGCCGGCGTAACGCGTCCGATGAAGCAATACCGTGTTATGTCGCAAACCCCCCCATTCCTCTCCTCACCAAGCGAACGTTTGGGACTGAGAAATAACAGCTCATGGCTTTGGATCGATCCCAGCGTAGAGCGATAACCTGTTGTATCCGAGAGCTTGGTTGGCATCACCGCCCGTATAAGCGACTCCAATTCATCAATACGACAGAAGCCGTTTACGAATGCGCCGCGGAGCAGGCTGCCGGTCTTTGAGCGTATGGGCAGAGCAAGTTCACGTCCTCGCCTGATCTTTGCAAAATAGATGCGCACTTCGTTACGTAACGCAGCCCCCTGCCGACCAAGCTCATATTGCCGCTCTCGGATTTCATGTAGCACCTCAAGATCGAAAGACTTTTTATATTTAGCGGTGAGTTCGCCCTCAAGTGGATCTACATATATGAATGGATTGCCGGTCAAATAAGTATAAAGCTCAACGGCCGGAACCAAATGGTGTGGCTCGAACTCAGGTAGAATACGACCAGTCAGATATTGGGCCTTTAATCTTTCGCGAAGAGGAGCAGTCAAACGTGCAATGCGGTCTAGCGCATCCTGAAGCGGGCCCTCGAAAAGAGCTGGAATATGCTGAGCCTCAGCATAAAGTAGGGTGCCTTCATTATCTTCTAACGAGCGCTTTTCAGAAAAATAACGAAGCAACAGCGACTCTGAGATGCCTCCGGAATCTCCTGCTGGCCGTCCCGCAGCATCGACGTATTGACGTTTCCGCTGCCAGTCCATCGGAATCAGGCAAACCTCACCGATACGTAGTCCACACAGCATGAGAACCTTCACCTGGGCGAAACGAATTTCATCCAAAAAACTCTTGGGATGTACAGTAAAGACGATGCGAACCAGCTCCCAGAAGGCGCGTGCATCCGGCAATTTTTCAGCGTCCTTTCGCTGCGACAGATCTTTGTGCGGCTCAGAGCGTTTTCTTACCGCTGACACCCGGCGTTCTGATACAGGCTGCAGTGGGCATCGCGCTGCAAGATGATGACGATCGATGACGTGTCGTGTAACTGAGTCAATCAGCCTAGCTAGCGCACCGGAGGGCTGCACATCGGCTGAAACCTCACGAGCGAGAGCGATATGATCCGACGTGAGTTCCCAGGGTTCAGCATTACCGGCACATGTCGCTATGACTCTCAAAGGACGGCAAATTTGCGATAATGCATGGCGTGGCTGATTGCCCTGCACGTAAATCTGGTCGAGCACCGCAGCTTTTATTAGATCCTGCCAGCTTTCAGACAGCGCAACCTTTTTAGTTAGTTCTAATGCATGTGATGATTGCCGTTTATTAAGAGGGGCTAAGCTTGGGCCGTCTGTGCCGAGATCAGAAAGTAGGACTCTAGGCGGTGAGGGTATCCCACTGAACGCGTTAAGTTCCCATGCCTCGCTTATTGAAATTCGGCCGTGAAAATCAGGGGTTAAATCCCAGTAAATTCCCCGCCTTGTTGCAATCTGTCGAGCATTTGAGATAAAAGCTCGGTAGTTGTCATTCATCAGAGTCCAACCTATTCAGATTGCCTATGACGGCTTGGATTGATGCCAGCGTCGTTCGAAGCTGCATGTATGCAGGCGAAGCTATCTCACCACTGGACTCGTCATAAAAAAACCGAACGATTGGTCGGAGGCTGTCTAAAACGTCTTGATGAACAGTTGCATCTGTAACCGCCATAAATCGGCGGCATGAGTAACATGAAAGGACTGGATTTTTGCTGCACAATGACTGACCGAGATTGCAGGCACCGATGCCTGCGATAGGGATTCCGTGTGGTACAGCGCCGATCTGATGGTCTGGCAGCAAGTGAAGCAGCTTATCTCTGTCGATGGTTCGGGTGCGGGCCGCATCCGCAACGTTGCTATAGATAGGGGAGAGCGCTAGCGCTTTGTTAATCCGCTCAGCCTGTGCGGGTGAGGCCTCAAAATAAACTAAACCAGAACTGGAATATGAATGGCCTAGAAACTCAGCCAACTCTGTCAGTGAAGCGCCCGCGTCGACTAACCGTTGCGCGGCACTGTGCCGCAAATGACTTGCAGGGCGGGCAATGCCGGTGAGTGATTCAGTTGTCTTGCTTATTAGGACGCCGACAGATTGAGGAGTCAACCCAAACAGTGCGTCCGGCAATGCATTACTTTCGACTCGATAATCAGGATAAGCCAATCGGCGCTGATACAACTCATCAAACATGAATGCCCATTCACGCTTAATCTTTCGCAACATCGGCAGGTGTTTGTTATGCATACGTTGCTTTGCGCGAAAAAACGTGATGTGTACGGCAGGACCGTCTCTCAATGATCCAGGATATCTACGAACGTCCGACAGGCGGACTTTTGCAATCTGGATTGGTCGCATTGCATATTGGTAAGAAACGCAAAGAATGCATGCAGAACAGAGCACCTTATCGTCAATCCGCGCCCGGGAAGTGCGTACCAGAGCGTTAGTTTCGTCTAGAAATTCTACTATGGCCGCTTCTTCGTCGGCATCGAGGAAAACGTCGCCAGTACGTACAGTGGCATATTTATCCTTTCGAGGAAGCCCGAAAGCTCCAACGAAATCAAAGTACCCTGGCGTTAATTTTCCAAGAGACATTTCACACATAAACGCCAAAAAGGACTTTACTGCTCGCAGAATCGAAAAATCATTCTCAGGCATCAAAGTGCTATACCAAAACTCGCGGAGCTGTGATGGCTCATGCGTAAGTAGCTTATAAAAAAGCGGAGCGCTATATTTTTCGTGTAGTTGCTTAAAAGAGTAGTAATTTGTTTTCACGCTAGCTGTGGCAGAACGAGACAATCCCCATGATAGCCAGTGCTTAATAAGAAGTTTTAAATGCTGCTCATAAGTGCCGAACTTAAACGTGAATTTGGCACCGTCGCCTTGTAAATTCCAGATATCAGAATCGGGGTCTCGAATAATGCGCCACTCATCAGCAAAGTCATCAACATATCGAATCAGAGAGGGAAGCTGTGGTAGCGCTTGCGCTGCCATTAGAGCTTCGGCTGATGTAGCGTGGGTCGAATCACTAAATTCTCTCATCACCAATATTCCCAGATAAACGCCGAAGCGCGTCGACATGAAAATCGAACGAGTCGTGCCAGACCGTAGCAAGGCGATCTTCGAAATAAGCGCGAGCATAGTAATGCGGCATAAGGGAAGATCGTGACCAACCGAAAAAAACTCGAAGTTTCTGAAGCGCGAGGTCCATTTCAACACCAGCATCAATGAGATGCGTCAGGCGAACAACAGAACAGGTATGACGTAGGGCATGTGGAGTTAGCGATCGTAATTTGCGCCTGTCATAGAGTTCTTGCGCTGCGCTCTTAGATAGGCGCTCTGACAGTATGGATAAAACGTCGTTTACGGAACGTTTTGATAGTGGTTTTCCCTGTTGTGATGAGAACAGGTAACTATGCCGAGGTTTGCCTCGGTAGTTGACCGCGTATGTCTCGATCACCGAGACAATAGAGTCAGAAACAGGAATTTGCCGTACGGAGTTAGGGTTTTTGATCGTCGGGGCATCAGCGCGCGGGTCATACTTCTCATTCGGATTTGCTATGACATCCAACCAAAAGCGGACGTTTGCAGTCTGGTACGCCGTATTTCCTTTTACTGCATTGGCGGCCAATACAAGCGTTTCGCTGCGGCGAAGGCCCTGATGGAGCATCAATAGGACCAGTGCAAAATTGCGCCAACGTAACGCCTCCGTGCGAAACGGATTGCGCGGTGAGTCTGGCTGGATCAGCTCATACAGATCCTCGATTACAGCTGCAGGTAGAGCGCGCGCTATCTCTGGCCGGCGCTTACGGCGTAGATTCAGCGAGTTGTATAGCCGCTCCAACCGAAGCAATCGTGAGTGCAGCTTATCCAGGCGTGCTGTTGTGCTGCTCCTTGCAAGCCGGTCGACACAGTCTTTGACGAAAGCAATGGCTGTACGCCAATTTGCAGAGTTATCGGATTCGTTTTGAGCGCTGCGATTGCGCAAGCTCACAAAGAAACCTTCGAGACACTTTTCTAGATCATCGAAGCGGAGATCCGTGATTAACCGATCAAGACAATCCATAAGCATCTGCTGCTTGACAGAGTCGTATAGCGTTTCGATTACGGATAGGTGAGCCGACAAGGTTGACTCATGCAGTGCCGAGCCGTGCAGCACTGACCAGACGGTTGCCCAATAGCGTGGCAAGCCTAGTTCATTGATAAGCATCGAGCCAGTGAGCGCCGGTGGGATGCATGGATCGCGAAGTCGGATGCGAGGCATAGACACACAACAGCGACAGCTGCCTGTTAGTGAATGGGCGTTGCTAGAGATCACGTTCGTCCATGAGCCTAGCGCAACACTTCCAATACTGCCCGCGGTTCGCATAATCTATATTATGTTAAATTGGATATGGGTTGCGTCTGCCAGTTCCGTTTCCTCGGCGCTTGTGTGGCTCCTGACAATAAAAGAGACAAATCCTGGTCAAAAAAAATACTTAAAGATCAATGCTGCGCAAGAAATGCTCCCCCGTAGAGGCTCTTTAGCTGCCCGCCCATGTGCAGTCAAAAAGGAGACTCCAGAGGCATGAGTGACTGGTTAAAAAAAATAAAAACAAGACGAAATGCTCTGCTACGGTTACGAAAAACGCCCTAGATTTAACACCAGCCGCTGGAGCATCCGATGCCAGCATACACCAGAGAGCCTCACCCCCTCTTTGCCGGCCCTGAGTCCACGACTCTGGATTTTGAGCGGTATTATGCTCGCTACCCCTGCGTCGCAGCCTACCTTAAGAGCTTCTCTGCTGAGTTCGAGGTCGAGAAGGATTTTAAATGGGGGCTCCATTTTCTAGCCCTTCGTAACAGTGCGCCCGGAACCTTCGGTATTTATCGTACTTTTGTGGAGCGCCTGCTCCTTTGGAGCTGGATTTTTGCTGAAAAATCGGCTTTGACGTTAAACCGAAATGAATTTGGACAATTCGTTTCTTTCTGCAAAGAGCCACCTCGGTCTTGGGTTGGTGCGGCCCCTTCGGTACGGTTCGTTCAAAACGACAGCAATTGGGGGTTCAACGAAGCCTGGCGACCTTTCGACATCCGGAGTCAACCGGAGTCACCCACTTACAAGCCATTCACGGGTACCGTGCGACAGATACTGAGTATCTGCAGTTCCTTTTACAATTTTCTTCATGCGGAGGATGCAGTTGCAGTCAACCCGGTCGTCGCGTCTAGATTGCAGAATGGGAGTGCAGAAAAAGCAGATCATCCTGCACGGCGTTTTCTAAACTCAGAGCAGCTATCTAGCGTTATGCAAGTTCTAGAGCGTCGCGCGGCAGGTGACGCTTCAGGTGAACGCGGGCTTTTCATTGTGGCTGCGACGGTATTTTTGTGTCTCCGTGCGAGCGATCTAGCAGCATTTGGTGAGCATTGCCCAAGTATGAATTGCTTCACGTTTGAGGAGGATAGTTGGTGGTTGGTATTGAATATCCCAGGAACACCGCTCCAAAGGCTTGCGGTCAACCCAAAGTTCTTGCCCTACCTAATACGCTACCGAAAAAGCAGAGGACTATCCGCGTTACCGGAGCATGATGACGGAACCCCTTTGCTAGAGACCAGTCACGGGCGCCCAGGGCTTTCTGTTCGTCAAATTCGAGATGTCGCCCAAGCAGCGCTCAGGCAGGTGCATGCGGATATTACTTTAGGAGAAAAAGGTGGTAACCACTGGGATATTTTACTTGGATCAAGTCTCAGGGTTTTGAGAGACAGCGGCGCGAGAATAAGCGCGCAATCCCGCAAGCCCGCTGAACTGCAGCGAGATCTACGAATAACCAGTCTCGCTTATACTTATGGCAGGTATTACCGAGACTAAAAAATATTTTTATTATCCGATAATCACCAGATCCGGATATTGCATTTTGGCTCCCCCTCCCCCTTATAATTTTGAGCCGAAGTTTACGAATGAACTATCAGAGGAAGAAGACTCAATAATAATTGGGGCCGCAAACCAGCTCGGCCAGCCCGAGCGCTTTGGAGAACACGCTGGAACAGATAATGAGGAAATGGCTGGCGGGGTAGATCTGATCTATGAAGGTGCCGGTTCCCTCCATTGCTGAGACTGGGTACGTCAGACCTGAAAATTGGATGCAGGTTGCAAGGTAACGACGGTAGTACCGAAGATTGCGCGATCTGGCCGTTAAGGACCGATGAAGTCAGCAAGCCCAAGCCCGTGGCGCAAGCCATGTAGAGCAGTGCGCCGAGGAAGAACTGGAAGGCATCCGTGCCGCGGAAAACGCCTACATGGAATACATCGCCCGCGGCGACTTCCAGCGCATGACCGACCTCAGCCGGGCGTTCCATATGGAGATCGCCCGCGCCGGGAAGAACTCGTATCTGTCGGACTACTACGAGAAGCTGCTCGACGAGGGCCAGCGCCTGCTGCACCTGCACTTCGACTACCTGATCGGCAACGCCAGCGGCACGGGCCAGGGCCGCGACCACGACAAATTGGTCGCGGCGATCGCCGATGCCGAGGAGCATGCGGCGCACGAACACACCATGCTGTTCCAGCGGCGCTTCCTCAACTACCTGCAGCAGAACCTCACCGCGCCGACGCGCGCCTACTAGCGGCCGACCGCTGCCCTTCCGCCTGGCCAGGCGCGCCAGCGGCCGCTCGCCTCCTCCTGTCTCCCCTGACGTGCAGTCTGGTGCGCCGTGGCCCACTGCCGCGGCACCCAGCCGGATAGGCCCCATCCCACAAGCCAGCAATCACGGTGGCCAGTCGCCATGCTGCGACAGACAGGCGCAGGACAAGCAAAAACAGGCGAATACGCTCCATGTGTGGATTCACTTAGCCATACACCACTATTTATGGACAGATGAGTAGCCGGTATACCTAAAGATCCTGCCATATATGGTGAATAAACCTGAAGATACTTCCTTACACTGCGCCCAACAACAATCAGTCGTCCGGCGCACGGACAAGGGAGGCGAATATGCGGGTTCTCGTTCTGGGCAGCGGCGTCGTGGGTACCACCAGCGCCTATTACCTGGCACGCGCCGGCTTCGAAGTGGTGGTGCTCGACCGGCAGGACGATGTCGCCCTGGAAACCAGCTTCGCCAACGCCGGGCAGGTCTCGCCTGGCTACGCCTCGCCATGGGCCGCACCGGGCATGCCGCTGAAAGCCATCAAGTGGTTGCTGCAGCGCCACGCGCCGCTGGCGATCAAACCCACCGCAAATCCGGACCAGTACCTCTGGATGTCGCAGATGCTGCGCAACTGCACCGCCGCGCGCTACGCGGTGAACAAGGAACGCATGGTGCGTCTGGCCGAGTACAGCCGCGACTGCCTCGACGAACTGCGTGCCGAAACCGGCATCGCCTACGAAGGCCGCCAACTCGGCACCACGCAGATATTCCGCACCCAGGCGCAAGTCGACGCGGCGGTGAAGGACACCGCAGTGCTGAAAAAGGCTAATGTGCCTTTCCAGATGCTCGACCGCGCCGGCATCGTGCGCGCCGAACCCGCGCTCGCGCTGGTCGCCGACAGCCTGGCCGGCGCCCTGCGCCTGCCCAACGATCAGACTGGCGACTGCTACCTGTTCACCAGGCGCCTGGCCGAGATGGCCCGCGACTTGGGCGTCGAGTTCCGCTTCGGCCAGCAGATCGAGCGGCTGGAGAGCGACGGCCAACGCGTCACGGGCGTCTGGGTCAACGGCCAGCTGGAGCGTGCCGACCACTACGTCATGGCCCTCGGCAGTTACTCGCCGCTGTTGCTCAAGCCGCTCGGCATCAAGGCGCCGGTGTACCCGCTCAAGGGCTACTCACTGACCATCCCCATCACCGACGCGAAGATGGCCCCGACTTCGACCATTCTCGACGAAACCTACAAGGTCGCCATCACCCGTCTCGATGACCGCATCCGCGTCGGCGGGATGGCCGAGATCGCCGGTCACGACCTGTCGCTCAACCTGCGCCGGCGCGAGACGCTGGAGATGGTCACCACCAGCCTCTACCCGCAGGGCTGCGATCCGGTCCGCGGCGAGTTCTGGACCGGCCTGCGTCCCGCGACCCCAGACGGCACGCCGATCATCGGCGCAACTCGCTTCGCCAACCTGTTCCTCAATACCGGGCACGGCACGCTGGGCTGGACCATGGCCTGCGGCTCCGGTCGTCTTCTAGCGGATCTCATGGCCAGACGTCGGCCGCAGATCAACCCGAACGGCTTGGATATTACCCGCTATGGCCGCGAATCGCTTGCCAGCCCCGATCACAAGCCAGCCGCCGCTTGCTGAGCGTCTTCCAGAGCCCTGTGGCCTCGCATATCCAAGACCTGATGAATAAGAGAACCCGCCATGCGTCCCGCCCGCGCCCTCATCGACCTTGATGCCCTGCAGCACAACTACCGCCTCGCCCGCCGCACCAGCGCCGGCCGCGCGCTGGCGGTGATCAAGGCCGATGCGTACGGGCATGGGGCAGTGCGCTGCGCGCAGCACCTGGCAGCCGAAGCGGACGGCTTTGCGGTTGCCTGCATCGAGGAGGCGCTTGAGCTACGCGAGGCGGGTATCAGCCAGCCGATCTTGCTGTTGGAAGGCTTCTTCGAGCCCGGTGAATTGGAGCTAGTCGTGCAGCAGCAGCTCTGGTGCGTGGTGCATTCGCACTGGCAGATCGAGACCATTGAGCGCGCCAATCTTAGCGCCCCAATCACCGTCTGGCTGAAGCTGGACAGCGGCATGCACCGCGTCGGCTTCGCACCGGCTGACTATTTCGGTGCCAGGCAACGGCTGATGGCAAGCGGTAAGGTCAAGAAGATCGTGCTGATGAGCCACTTTGCCCGCGCCGACGAACCGGACTGCCCGCGCACCGCCGAACAGCTGGCAGTGTTCCACCAAGCCCGCGCCGACCTGCAGGCCGAGGTCAGCCTGTGCAACTCGCCTGCGCTACTGGGCTGGCCGCAAGTGCTGGCGCATCAAACGCCGAACGACTGGGTACGACCCGGTATCATGCTCTACGGCACTAGCCCATTCGAGCAGGCGCAGGCGCTTGCCGACCAGCTCAGGCCGGTGATGAGCCTGACCTCTCGCATCATCGGAGTACGCGAGCTACCCGCGGGCGAGCCGGTAGGCTACGGCTCACGCTTCATCTGCGACCGACCGACCCGCGTCGGCGTGGTTGCCATGGGCTACGCCGACGGCTATCCCCGCCACGCCCCGAACGGCACGCCGGTACAGGTAGACGGCCTGCGCACGCGCCTGATCGGCCGCGTGTCAATGGACATGCTCACCCTTGACCTCACTGATCTACCCGGCGCCGGTCTCGGCAGCGAGGTGGAACTTTGGGGCAAGCACGTCTGCGTCGGTGAAGTGGCACGGCACGCCGACACCATTGCCTACCAGCTGTTCTGCAACCTCAAGCGGGTGCGGCGCGACTATGTGGGCTGTTGAGAACCGCTAAAGTCTTTGATCGGCTTCGATCTATACGATTGGGTCATTAAAGGGAAAAGGGATAGCCACGCCTCGAAGGCAAGACCATGTTTGTGGCCAGTGGCACCGACGCCACAATCGTGACGCAGCTGATTGCTAGAAGCGCTTGCAGGGTCATTCATTCCCGAGCAGCAATGCTGCCGAGCGCCTGCGGGCGCGCTTAGATGATCACGACGGCCTTGCTCCAGGCAATCTGTTCGCCAAGGCGGGGCCCCTCGCGCTCAGGTAGAACAGGTAGAAGTCGGTAGAAACAGCCGGTTTAATTCATGCGTGGGCTAGTAAAGCCTTTTCTACCTGCCAGCTCAGCGAGAAAGCAATACAACCCTCATGTCGACTAGGTGAACCAAGGTCTGCTTATGGTCTAGGCTGTTTAAAAATCTCAACTGAAATTCAACGTGCGCGTTGCCAAGGCAAAATACTTGGAGCTCTTGGCCGAGCTGGTGTGCTCAGAATTCATTAGGAAACGCCGAGGTTGATCATAAAATGCTCGGTGCTCGGTGCTCGGTGCTCGGTGCTCGGTGCTCGGTGCTCGGTGCTCGGTGCTCGAACTGTCTGTCGCC
>LFEF01018267.1_pt1 | contig 27653 bp, 21 predicted proteins | sample 619371 | NCBI WGS metagenome assembly LFEF01 (sample SAMN03014291, study PRJNA259931) | freshwater metagenome | biome: lake; feature: waterbloom | place: China: Taihu Lake | collected 2006-08 | depth 0 m m
GGATGATGTCGTCGATGCCGTGTTTCGGGTCCCAGCCCAGCACCTCGCGGGCGAGTGCATTGCTGGCGACGAGGCCGGGCGGATCGCCTGGGCGCCGTTCGGTGCGCTTCACCGGCATCGGGCGGCCGGAGACCTTTTCGATCGCCGAGATCAGTTCCTTGACGGTCGTGCCATTGCCCGTGCCGAGATTGATGGCGATCGTCTCGCCACCCTTCAGCAGATAGTCGACGGCGCGGACATGAGCGTCGGCGAGATCGTTGACGTGGATATAGTCGCGGATGCAGGTGCCGTCGCGGGTGTCATAATCCTCGCCAAAAATCGAGAAGAATTCACGACGTCCGAGCGCCGTCTCGATGGCGAGCGGAATGGCGTGGGTCTCGGGCGAATGCCACTCGCCGATGCGGCCTTCGAAGTCAGCGCCTGCGGCGTTGAAGTAGCGCAGCATGACGGAGCGCATCCGGCCGCAGAGGTTCAAGTCGCCCAGCGCCTGTTCGACGATGTGCTTGGTGCGGCCATAAGGGTTGATCGGCTTCTGGCCGTGCTTCTCGTCGAGCGGCAGATATTCCGGCGCACCATAGGTGGCACAGGTCGAGGAGAAGACGAAGTTGCGGATATCGGCTTCACTGAGGGCCTGCAGGAGGCTGAGCGTGCCCGAGACGTTCACGTCGTAGAAATGCTCCGGCTCCTTGAAGGACTGGCCGACCTCGATCAGGCCGGCGAAATGCATCGCGGCCTTCGGCTGGTACTTCGCAAGTACCTCCTTCAGTCGCGCCTTGTCCCTGATGTCGCCCTGTTCGGCCGGACCCCATTTGACGAATTCCGGATGGCCCGAGGTGAAGTTATCATAGACGACAGGCAGATAGCCTCGCTCGGAGAGGGCGAGGCAGGTGTGCGATCCGATATAGCCGGCGCCGCCGACGACGAGGATGGGGGTGGCAGTCATGGTCATTCTCGCGTCAGAGCGGGGCATGCACAAAGGCCGGCATCGCTGCCTGTTCCTTCGACTTGGCCAGGAAGAGGCGCGCGGTGTCGAGTGCCTCGCGGATCGTCACATCCATGTCGAGATAACGATAGGTCGCCAGGCGTCCGACGAAGGTGACGGATTTTTCCTCGTTGGCGCGGGCGACGTAGTCGGCGAGCTGCGCCTTCTCTTCGACGAGACGGATCGGATAATAGGGGATGTCGTTTTCGCCGCAGGCGCGGGAGAATTCCCGGTAGCAGACCGAACCCTCGTGGCTTTCCCAGGGCGAGAAATGCTTGTGTTCGGTGATGCGCGTATAGGGCACCGACGCATCGCCGTAGTTCATGACGGCGCAGCCCTGATAGTCGCCCTGATAGCTGAAGCGTTCGAAGTCGAGCGTGCGATAGCCGAGCCGGCCGAATTCATAGCCGAAGTAGCCGTCGAGCGGTCCGGAATAGAAGAGATGGGCATAGTCATGCGGCGCGCGCGCGTCGAAATGCTGGCCGAGCGTGACCTTGATCTTCGGATGATCGAAGATCTTCTCGATCATGTCGGTATAGCCGTTTTCCGGCATGCCCTGGAACTTGTGGAAGAAGTAGTTGTCGTCGTAGTTGAAGCGCACGGGCAGGCGCTTCAGGATCGAGGCGGGCAGTTCGGTCGGCGAGCAGCCCCATTGCTTCTCGGTATAGCCCTTGAAGAAGGCTTCATAGAGGTCGCGACCGACGAAGCGGAGCGCCTGCTCCTCGAAGGTCTGGGGATCGGTGATGGTCTTGTCTGCTTGTTCCTCGATGAAGGCGCGGGCCTCGTCGGGGCGGAAGGTCTTGCCGAAGAACTGGTTGATCGTGTGCAGGTTGACCGGCAGCGAATAGACCTGGCCCTGGCTCGTGGTCTTCACCCGGTTCTTGTAGGGCAGGAAGGTCTGATAGCTGTTGACGTAGTTCCAGACTTCCGCGTCATCGGTGTGGAAGATGTGCGGCCCGTAGATGTGGACCATGACGCCTGTTTCCGCATCGCGCTCGGTGTGGCAGTTGCCGCCGATATGCGGGCGCGTGTCGAAGACCTCGACCTCGAAGCCCGCTTCTGCCAGTTCACGCGCAATGACGGCGCCCGAGAGACCTGCGCCGACGATCCCGATTTTCTGACCCTGTGCCATCAGGTGGATGTTCCTCGATTTATGGGGCGGGTGCGGTTCCAGCTGAAGGCCTGCCGCTCCTCGCCCTGTTGTGGAAGGCCGGCGGTTGCCCGCCGGCCGATGGGATGTACTTCAGAGCGCGAGCTTTTCACGCATCAAGGCATCATAGGCCGCGATCAGGCGGTTGACGTCGACGCCCTGTTCCTGCGGGCCAAAGCTCAGGTGGCTGACCGTGAAGTCCGAGTAGATGCATGTCGGGCGCCCAAGGAATGCAGGCAGGTCGACTGTCAGCATCTTTTCGTCGTCGCCCTTGGCAAGCGCCATGTGCTGTATGTCACGGCCGAGCCAGGCAATGAAGTTGATCGACTGGCGCTCCTGCCAATCGACGACCTTCGAGGGCAGCGGGAACTCCTTGTTCGGTGAGGCAAGGAAGAAGTCGTGCAGCCGGTTGGCCTTGTCCGGATCGGTCCAGAGGGTGCCGCCGAAGCCGCCCGGCGGGCGCTCGAAATGGCCGAGAGATGCAGGCAGAGCGCCGGAAACCTGCTGGAAATAGGCGCAGACGCCGTTGTTCACGACATTGGCCGAGGTCACGAAATAATGCGGGTTCTTGCGGCGATGGTCGATGAAGCCGGCAAGACCGTCGAGATCCATGTAGACGATGTCGTCGTCGCATTTCAGGAAGAGCGCATCAGCGAAATCGGGAAGCCGCTTGGCGTAGTATTGATAGGCCTGGAAATACGGCATCTGCTCGCCGGGATTGCCGATGTAGCGGCGCACCGGTTCATTGACGTGGCAAAGCTCAAGCGTTCCGCCCCAGCCGCCGCGGACCATGACCTCGGCACCCTCGGGAAGGTGCATGTCTTGCCACTTGCCGAGCACGACGCCGTTCACCGCCATTTCCGGCACGCCCGCTTCGTCGATCGACAGGATGAGTTCGTTGTTGCGGCCCGGCGAAAGAACGCTCGGTGTCAGCTTCGCCCAGGTCACGGTCGCATCACTGCGGTCGGGATCGGCCATGCGATCCCGCGCGACCTTGCGGACGACGGATTGCTGATTGTTCCAGCCGCCGACGACGACTTCATAGAATGTGCTGGGGTCATGCTTCGGCAGGATGCCGACATGCAAGTCGTTGGTGATCCGCGCCTCGAGCCGCAGCGGCGAGCGGCGCGAGGCGGCGCCACAGGCCTGATAGCCGACGGCGTCGCCCATGAAGCGGACGGGACCAAACTCGCGCGTCACCCACCGATGGTCGTCTGCAGATCGCGTGAAATCCCAGACATGCCACTCATCGATCTGACCCTCCGCCATGGCCGCACGGACATAGCGGGTGAGAATTTCCATGCGGGCCTCGCGGCCGGCGAAGGTTACAAGAATTACAGGCGCCACACGTGTCTCCCAGCCCGGTTTTCAGTCTGCGCGATGTCGATCAAACGGTCTTCGACGGCCAGAGGCGCGTGTCGACCGGTACCGGATGGAAGGCGTCCCAGGCGGCAATCTTGTCGGTGTAGCGCTTGCGGTAGGTGGCCTCGTCTTCGAACTCGACCTCCTTCGTCATCACTTCCGAGCCGATCTCGTAATACATGTCCATGTTGGAGAGATCGGGGGTCGGGGTTTCGCCACGTTCGCGTTCGCCCTGCATCTGCCAGTACAGCTCTTCCAGACGACGGACGAGACGCGGGATGTCGCGAAGCGCGCAGGTGTCGCGCTGGGCCTGCAGCGAGGCGCGGATCCGCGCAAGCTCAGTCCGGTCCTTCGCCAGCGCAACCGCCTTGCGGGTATAGTCGTCCGGGTTGGCGCAGATCAGCTCGGGAATGCCGGCCGACTTGACGATGCTGCTGCAGAAGCGCGAGGCGAAGCTCTTGCCGGGCACCGTCAGCACCGGGAGACCCATGGTGATGGCATCGGATGCCGTCGAATGAGCACCATAGGGGAAGGTGTCGAGGAAGAGATCGGCGATGGCGATGCGGGCGAGGTGGTTGGGGTTCGGAGCCTTGGACGCGAAGTAGAGGCGTGCCGGATCAACGCCGGCCGAGGCCGCCAGATCGCGCAGGCGCTGATTGACGGCGTCCGAGCCGCCGAGCAGCCAAAGGATACTGCCGGGTGTTGCGGTCAGGATCGCCATCCAGCGGGCGAACACCGCCGCAGTGATCTTCTGCATGCCGTTGAAGCAGGCGAAGACGAAAGCATCTTCCGGCAGGCCGGCTTCCGTGCGGGTCGGCCGAGGACCGATCACGCGCTTGCGGTCGACCGGCTGGTTGCAGGGAATGTGGAGGACCTTCTCGGTGTAGTAGAGTTCATTGCCCGGAGGGATAATCTGTTCATCGGCGATGATATACTGGTGGACAGGGCTCGCCATGGTTCCGGGGTAACCGCAGAAGTTCACGATGACCGGGGCAGGGCGGTAGGAGAAGATCTTGGTGCGGGCGAGCTTGGTATAGCCATTGACGTCGATCAGCACGTCGATCTCGTCAGCCATGATCAGCTTTGCAGCATCGAGATCCGACATGGCGGTGATGTCGCGCCACACATCGATGACGGCCTTCATGCGGGTCTGGGTCGCATCATTGGTGCGCGGCTCGCCAATGTAATAGGCGTAGACTTCGACCGAGGACTTGTCGTGCAGTTCCAGGACCTCGCTGAGCGCGAAGCCGACGGCGTGGTCGCGCAGGTCCGACGAGACATAACCGATCCGCAGGCGCTGGCCGGTGCCAACCTTCTTGCGCGGGACGGGCTTGTTCAGGTGGGCTGGATCCGGACGCCCGGCGAGCATCTTGAAGTAACGATAGGCCTTGGCCATCTGATAGATCGGGTCGTCGGCGTAACAGGCCAGCGGCAGAGGCGAGATCGAATCAAGCATCTGGCGATGGGTCACATATTCCGAAGACTGGACCACCGGCCACTTGCACTGATGCTGGCGGACCGAAATCCAGTGCTGGCCCGCTTCCGGCTTGTCGGGGCGAAGTTCGATCGCCTGCCAGAGTGCCTGCTCGGCATCCTCGTATAGGCCGGCACCCTCCATGACGCGGCCGATATGCTGGAGCGCCATCAGGCGATGCACGGACTTGTCGGGGGTAATCTCCGCGGTCGCGTCGACATAGCTGCGCCACTGCTGGATTGCGAGTGCACCCAGGCCCGCGTCTTCATAGTTCCGGCCGAGATTGATGTGAGCCTGGCCCATCAGCGGCGATGCCTTCAGGGCAGCCTTCAGGGCGTTGATAGCGCCGGCGGTGTCGCCGAGTTGCTTGAGGGTTACCGAGTAATTGAACAGAGCGAGATGCAGAAGCGGGCTCTGTTCATTGAAGGCCGTCCAGACCTTATAGAGCTCCGCAGAGAGGGCTGATTGCCCTGCTGCGCCCCACTGTTCAGCAAGCTTGAGTACTTCCAGGAGGGAAAGCTTCTGGCGCCGCGCCTGATCCAGTGCGGTTGCGAGTTGAGCGTTCTGCTCCGGGGCGAATGCTGTATGTATCACCATCGACATCACATCTGTTGCTGGCCGTGAAGGCCAAGTTTCGTTCCCACGCAACGGCGTCTGATGTACACCTATTCGCCCTAGCTTGCTTTGGGCTTGCGTTGCTGTGGTGGAATGTCTTGGCAGTTTCCTGGTGCATGCTGTCTGGGATTGTTTTTCCCAAGAAGAGGTGAGGGCGATACTCAACAACAAGAATGCATCTTTTATTTCCGTGCTTTTCCGTTAATACAAAATTAGAGACTGATCCCTAATCATTCAGGGGAGAATCGTCCCATCCTGCGTGTTCGCTAGCGGTGGATGGGGCTCGAAGTGTATCCGGATCGGGATGCTCTTCTATTACGGTGTGGGAAGCAGAATCACCTCTGCAGCATGATGCCCTCTCCAACGCCAGGCTCGGTCGAGCCATGTTCCAACCCAACATATTCGTCCGCAAGGACAGCGCATGAGGCCGGTTCGTCCGGTCGAATTGCGTGAATCGGCCACTGAGGGCGCAGGATGCTCCCGAGGTCGTGACGGAGAGGCACAGGGGGTGCCCCTGCGACCGGTGGCAAGAGGAATGTAACGGCCAACCGCAAACGTTAAAGGCGCGCGTCATATGACTTCGATTATCTCATCCTTGACCGTCAACCAGATCAAGTCACTGGCGACCTCGGTCATCGCCTCGTTCACAAGTTCGGACGTCGCGGCGTTGACCACCGCACAGGTGGCCGCCCTCTCCTCAACTCAGATCTCGGCGTTCCAGACCGACGACTTCGACGGTCTGAGCTCCAGCCAGCTGAGCGCCATCGCCAGCACGGCGGTTCGTGGTCTGACCCTCGATCAGCTTTCCGTCATCGACAGCGCCAAGATGTCGGGCCTCAACAGCCGCATTCTTGGCGTTCTGACGTCTGATCAGGTCGCCGCTCTGTCGTCCGACCAGTTCAACGCGCTGACCACCTCGCAGCTGAACTCGCTGGGAAGCCTCGCTCTTGCCGGTCTCGAAACCGATGACATCGCGACGCTGACTTCCACGGAACTGGGTTCGCTCAGCACGCGCGCTCTTGCCGGTCTTTCTTCCGCCAACTTCGCGGCCCTGACCTCGACCCAGCTCTCCGGCCTGACCACCGGCCAGGTTGCCTCGCTGTCGACCGCCGTTATCGCCAACCTGACCTCCGATCAGATCGACGGTCTGTCCTCCACGCAGCTTTCGGCCCTGACGTCCAGCCAGGTTCGGGTCCTGACCACCGATGCAATCGCATCGCTCTCGACCTCGCAGGTTGCCTCGCTGGGTAGCCGCACGATTTCCGTCCTGAGTTCCGCTCAGGTCGCAGCAATGACCACCGACCAGGTGGATGTTCTCACCACTGCCCAGCTCGCTTCGCTGACCAGCGCCAATATTGTCGGTCTCGGCACTGACGATCTCGATCAGCTGTCGTCTGACGGCGTCGCTGCCATTGCTTCCAGAGCGCTGGCTGCTCTGTCGACCGAAGCCTTTGCTTCGCTTGACTCCGCTCAGCTTGCTGGTCTGAACTCGGCCAAGATCGCCGTCCTGACGACCGCCCAGATCGCTGCCCTGACGTCCGATCAGGCCGATGGCCTGACCACGGCGCAGCTTGCAGGTCTGACAAGCTCTCAGGCTATCGCCCTTAGCACCGACACGCTGGCTTCGCTGTCCAGCGATCAGGTTGCCGGACTTTCTACCCGCGTCATCGGCACGCTGACCTCGGCCAAGATTGCGGCCATGACGAGCGAGCAGATCGGCGCCTTCTCGACCAGCCAGATCGCCGCGCTCACTTCGGCTGCCGTTGTCGGCCTTGAGACCGAAGATATCGCGACTTTCCTGTCGACTGACCTTGCTGCGCTCAACTCCCGCGCTCTTGCTGCATTGTCGACCGACAACATCGCAACACTCACGTCTACGCAGCTGACGGGTCTGACGACCGGCCAAGTCGCGCTTCTGACGACGGCCCAAGTTGCAGTCCTCGACAGCGATCAGATCGATGGTCTTTCGACCGCCCAGATCGCTGCCCTGAGCTCCACCCAGATCGTAGCTCTCGGAAGCGACAGTGTCGCATCGCTCTCCACGTCCCAGGTGGCCGCACTTAGCAGCCGCGCCGTTGGTGCACTGACCACGACACAGCTTGAAGCAATGACGAGCGACCAGATCGAGGCGCTGTCGTCTGCCCAGATCGCTGCCCTGTCCTCCAGCGACATCGCAGTCCTGTCGACCGAAGACCTGAACGCATTCTCCACTGCCGAAATCGCAACCCTGACCTCGGCGGCGGTGATCGGCATTTCCTCCGACAAGATCGGTTCGCTCACCACTGACCGTATCGCTGCACTGAACACCCGCGCGGTTGCCGCACTCGGCAGCGCCCAGGTTGCCGGCATGACCTCTGACCAGGTTGCAGCGCTCTCGACCGCCCAGTTGGGTGCCCTGACGTCGGCAGCGGTCCGCGCTCTGGAAACGGACGACATTGCCACCTTCAACTCGGCTGATATCGCTGCTCTGCAGTCTCGCTCGCTGGCGGCCATCTCCTCGGCTGGCTTCGCAAGCCTGACCTCGGCTCAGGTGATCGGCCTCTCCACCGCTCAGCTCGCTGCACTCTCGACTGCTCTCATCGGCACTCTCAGCAGCGATCAGGTCGATGGCCTGACGACTACCCAGATCGCTTCGCTCTCTTCTGCACAGGTCGCTGTCCTGACGACGGATGCAATCGCCTCCCTCGACAGCACCCAGATCGGTGCAATCAGCACCCGCGCCATCGGTTCGCTCCGCTCCGACCAGCTGAACGTCCTGACTTCGGCCCAGTTTGGTGGCCTTACGACGGCGCAGCTTGCGGGCCTGACCTCGGCAGCTATCCGCGGCCTCAACTCGGATGCCATCGGCACCCTGAGCTCCGCAGAAATTGCCGTCCTCAGCTCGCGCGCCGTCGCCGCTCTCTCGACCGACAACATCGCCCTGCTCGACAGCGCTCAGGTATCCGGCCTGACAACTGCCCAGCTCGCAGCACTGAGCACGGCGCAGATGGCGGTCCTCGACAGCGATCAGCTGGATGGCCTCTCCACCGCTTCGGTTGCGGTGCTCTCCAGCGGCCAGGTCGTGGCTCTGACTTCTGACGCATTGGCATCGCTCTCGACTGATCAGGTCGTCGCCCTGAACAGCCGTGCAATCGCCGCCTTCGGTTCTGCCCAGATCGCTGCAATGTCCTCCGCCCAGATCGGCGCGATGACGACCGGCCAGCTGGCAGCCCTCACCAGCGCCGCAGTTGCCGGCCTTGAGACCGAGGATGTCGACGCCTTCACCTCCACCGACCTTGCAGCCCTGTCCTCTCGCGCTGTTGCCGCTCTCTCGACCGCCAACATCGCGGCTCTGGACAGCGCCCAGCTGGCAGGCCTGACGAGCACGCAGATCACCGCTCTGACGACGGCCCAGGTTGCTACACTGGTCAGCGACCAGCTCGACGGCCTGACCACCGCTCTGGTGGCCATGCTCTCCAGCTCGCAGGTCAACGCTCTGACCTCGGATGCGATCGCATCGCTCTCGACTGATCAGGTCATCGCCCTCAACACCCGTGCCATTGCCGCCCTTGGCTCTGCACAGGTTGCCGCGATGTCCTCTGCTCAGATCGGCGCCATGACGACGGGTCAGCTGGCAGCCCTCTCCAGCGCAGCGGTTGCAGGTCTCGAGACCGAGGATGTGGATGCCTTCACCTCCACCGATCTCGCAGCCCTCTCCTCGCGTGCCGTTGCTGCTCTCTCGACCGCCAATGTTGCGGCTCTCGACAGCGCCCAGCTCGCTGGTCTGACGACTGGTCAGGTCACCGCTCTGACGACTGCCCAGGTTGCAACACTGGTCAGCGACCAGCTCGACGGTCTCACCACGGCTCTGGTGGCCATGCTCTCCAGCTCGCAGGTCAACGCTCTGACCTCCGACGCGATTGCATCGCTCTCCACTGACCAGGTTATCGCTCTGAACACCCGTGCAGTTGCCGCCCTTGGCTCCGCACAGGTCGCCGCGATGACTTCGGCCCAGATCGGGGCCATGACGACCGGCCAGCTCGCAGCCCTGACGACCGCAGCGGTCGCAGGTCTCGAAACTGACGACATCGACGCCTTCACCTCCACGGATCTGGCAGCTCTGTCCTCACGGGCCATTGCAGTCCTGTCCACCGCCAACATCGCAGCCCTCGACTCGACGCAGCTTGGTGGTCTGACCACCGCCCAGGTTGCCTCGCTGACGACGGCACAGCTTGCGACCCTCAACAGCGATCAGCTGGATGGTCTGAGCACGACACAGGCGGCAACGCTGAGCTCGGCACAGATCGTGGCGCTGACGACCGACAGCATCGCATCGCTCTCGACCGATCAGGTAAATGCCCTGAACTCCCGTGCAGTGGGTGCTCTGACGACCGATCAGCTGGCGGCCATGACGTCCACCCAGATCGCCGCACTCAACTCCTCGCAGATTGCGAGCCTGAGCTCCAGCGACCTGGCGGCATTGGCCTCCGAGGATATTGCAACCTTCACCACTGCTGAAATCGGCGTGATCTCGTCGGCTGCCATCACCGGTATCTCGACCGATGCGATGAACGCTCTGAGCACGGACCAGGTGGCTGCCATCAACAGCCGCTCCATCAGCAGCCTGACCTCGGCGCAGATCGAGGCACTCGGAAGCGCCCAGATTGCAGCCCTGTCCACGGCCCAGCTCTCGCAGCTGAGCTCGGCAGCGGCCCGCGGCCTGGGAACTGAAGACGTGTCGACCTTCAACTCCGCCGACATCGCAGCCCTGCAGAGCCGTGTACTGGGTGCGATGAGCACCGATAACATCGCCGCTCTCACCTCCGCACAGGTTGTTGGCCTGACGACGGCCCAGATCGCATCGCTCTCCACCGCTCAGGTGGCCGTGTTGACCTCTGACGCCATCGTAGGACTGAGCAGCGCCCAGGTTGCAGGCCTGAGCTCCAGCCAGGTCGCCGCTCTGACGACCGATGCACTGGCAGCCCTGACATCGACCCAGCTGCCCGGTCTGTCGACGGGTGGCATCGCGAACCTGACCTCTGCTCAGATCGCGGCAATGACGTCGAGCCAGTTCGACTACCTCTCCACGGCGCAGATCGGAGCCATCAGCTCGCTCGGCATCGCGGGTCTGGAAACCGATGATGTCGCTACCTTCTCGTCTGCTGATGTTGCTGCCATCAACTTCCGTGCCCTGGCGGCCATGTCGACCGACAACTTCGCAGCCCTGGCTTCGAACCAGCTCTCCGGTCTGACCACCACCCAGGTGGCCTTCATCACCACTGCCCAGATCGGTGTTCTCACCAGTGATGACATCGATGGTCTGTCCACCTTGCAGGTCAGTGCGCTGAGCAGCACGCAGATCGCGGCAATGTCGACCGACAATCTGGCTTCGTTCTCGACGGACCAGATCGCGGCACTCCGGACCGCAGTGTTCGCTTCGCTGACCTCGACGCAGGTCACTGCACTGACCTCGGCGCAGGTCGGTGTCCTGACCAGCACCCAGCTCGCAGCACTGAGCTCGGCTGCAATCGCAGGTCTCGAAACCGAGGATATGGCGACATTCACCTCGACCGAACTCGGAGCCCTGGCTACCCGGACCCTCGCAGCGCTCTCGACAACCAACTTCGCCGAACTGACCTCGGCGCAGCTGGTAGGTCTGACCACCAGCCAGGTCGCCTCGCTGACGACTGCCCAGGTCAACACGCTCGACTCTGACCAGATCGACGGCCTGACGACCGCTCAGGTGGCAGCTCTGACATCGGCACAGGCCGTGAGCCTGACGACTGACAGTGTTGCAAGCCTGTCGACCGACCAGGTTGCTGCTCTCACCACCCGGGCAATCGGAGCCATGACGACCGACCAGCTGGTCGCCATGTCGAGCGCACAGATCGAAGCTCTTAGCGCAAGTCAGGTCGCAGTGCTGAATTCAGCCGCGATCAGTGCCCTCGAAAGCGAAGATCTGGCCAGGTTCTCGACCGCTGATATCGCTGCAATCACCACGGCTGCCATCGCTGGTCTGTCGACTGACGACATTACCAACATGACCAGCAACCAGTTGCTCGCCTTCACGACGACACAGATTGCGGCCCTCAACGACGATCAGGTTGCTGCCATCGTCGCGGCATACCAGGGAATCTAACAACGGAAGGGGCATACTGCCCCGTCCAATCACTTTACCAGTCACGAGAACCCCGCCCTTGCCGGCGGGGTTCTTCGTTTGTGGGGCAGGAGATGAATTGCCGGAGACATCTGTCGTTGCTTCACGCCTGGAGGCGTGGACCATGATTCGCAATGATAGACAGACGCCGTGTCTGGTGCTGCTGATGCCGGAATCGGGGCAGGGGAAAGGTCGCTGGTTGGCGCTGCCTGCGGCCCAGAACAAGAAAACCCCGCCAACGTTGCGGCTGGCGGGGTTTTTATGTCGAAGCCCTACCCGGTGCCCTACACTCGAAAGACTGTCATGCGCGAACCTTCGCAGCGTCGCGTGCCAGTGCTTCCAGCGTCGCCGTCCGCCTGTACCACATCGTGATCATCGACGAGGTGATGACGATGAACAGGCTGTAGAGGATGGGAATAAACAGGACCTCCTGTTGCTGGGTCCCGGTGAAGGTCAAGGTGACGATCAGAACTGCCAGCGGTCCGTTCTGGATACCGGTTTCGAGGCTGATGGTCCGGGACCGATTGCTGTCCTGACGCAGTGCTCTGGCGAGCCAGTAACCGAGCAACATGCCCGTCAGGCCGATGCCTATGGCCGCCAGATAGACGGGCACGGGGGTTTCCAGCAGCATCATATAATTGCGGGGAACCCAGGAACCGATCAGGAAGAGGATCACAACAACACCGAGCAATGAACCGATCATCTCGATTGTGGCGCCGACATTGGCGTTCATCTTGCGGATTACCATGCCGAGAACGGTGGGGACGATCAGCACGACGAGTACCTGGGCGACATTGCTTGCCGGGATGACATAGTCGCCGCCAAGTCCCGCCAGTCCGCTGTAGAAGCTGATGAGGACGGGAACCGTAACGACGGCAACCAGGGTCGATACGGTTGTCATCATGATCGAAAGCGCGAGCACGCCCTTCGAGAAATAGGTGAAGATATTGCTGGTGGTGCCGCCGGGCATGCAGCCGATCACGATCAGGCCGGCTGCCATGGCTGGCGGCAGGCCGAGGATCACGGCAAGGGCGTAGCCCAGGAAGGGCATGATCATGTACTGGCATAGGAGACCAACGAGAATGCCTTTCGGCTTTCTGAAGGCAAGCAGGAAGTCGCGCCATGTCATGGAGGCGCCCATGCCCAGCATGATGACCATCATCATGATCCCGAGCAGGGTGGTTTCAAGTTCCGTCAACATCGTATCCGCCCTCGGTCACTTCTTGAATTCTTGGACAACTTCGGCCTTCAGATCCTTGCGCAGGATCTTGCCGATCGGTGTCTTGGGCAGCGATTCGCGGAATATGACCGATTTGGGCACCTTGTAGTCGCTGAGCAGGGTCTTGCAGTGGCTGCGGATGTCTTCCTCCGTCAGCTCTCCCTCGAAATCCGGATTCTTCACCACATAGGCGCGCACCGCCTCGCCGGTCTTTGCGTCGGGAATGGCAACGACGGCTGCCTCCAGGACGGCATCCATCTTGGCGAGGGCATCCTCGACTTCGTTCGGATAGACGTTGAAGCCCGAAACCAGGACCAGGTCCTTCTTGCGGTCGACGATCTTCATGTAGCCGTCGGCATCCATCACGGCGATGTCGCCGGTGGCGAACCAGCCGTTCTGCAGCGCGGCTGCCGTTTCCTCCGGTCGCTGCCAGTAGCCGAGCATCACCTGTCGGCCGCGAACGGTCAGTTCGCCCGGCTCACCCACCGGCACCGGCTTGCCATCGGCGTCGACGAGGACGACGTCGCAGCCGGGGACGGGGATGCCGATGCTGCCGGGCCTGCCCCGGTCGTCGAAGGGGTTGAAGCTGACGAGCGGCGAGGTTTCGCTGAGGCCATAGCCCTCGGCTATCGGGGTCCCGGTCATCACGCGCCAGCGGGTTGCGACGGCCTCGTGCAATGCCGTGCCGCCGGCAATCGCCGCCTTCAGCTTGTTCGGCGGGTAGGCCGCGAACCATTCCTCGTTCATCAGGCCGTTGAACAGCGTGTTGACGCCGGTGATCCAGGTGATCGGATAGTTCTCGATCGCCCGCTGCAGGTTCTGGACCGGGCGCGGCGAGGGGATCAGGATGTTGCGTGCCCCAAGCTCGAAGAAGGTCATCAGGTTCGCCGTGAAGGCGAAGATGTGATAGAGCGGCAGGGCGGTCAGCACGAGATCTTCGCGCGCCATGACACCACCGGACACCGCGCGCACCTGGTCGAGATTGGTCAGGATATTGCCATGGGTCAGCATCGCGCCCTTGGCGACGCCGGTCGTGCCACCCGTATATTGCAGCAGGACGAGATCATCGGGACCGGAGGCGGCCCACATGGACTTGACGTCCGCCTTGTGGGCGCAGCCCTTGGCGAGCGCCTCCTTGATCCTGACCACAGGCACGGAAAGCGCGGGCACCGGCGGCAGGGTCTTGGCCCAGACCTTCTGAACGCCGCGGATGATGATTTCCGGAAGCTTGGGAAAAAACTCGGGAACGCCGGCAAGCACGACCGTCTTGATCCCGGTCTTCGGCACCACTTCGCTCAGCTTGTCGGCGAACATGTCGACGATCACAAGCGCCTTGGCGCCGGAATCGTTGAACTGGTGGATCATTTCGCTCGGCGTATAGAGCGGGTTGGTATTGACGAGAACGCAGCCCGCCTTGAACACGCCGAAGGCAACAACCGGATAGGGCAGGCCGTTCGGCAGCTGGACGGCCACCCGATCGCCCGCGCGCAAACCGCAATCATGATGCAGGAAGGCGGCAAAGGCATCCGACATCTCGCCGATTTGCGCATAGGTCAGGCTGCCATTCATGCCATTCGGTACGACGCAGGTGAAAGCCGTGCGCGTGCCATTCTCGGCGCAGGAGCGGTCCACCAGGTCGGCGATGCTGCGATAGCGCAACTCACCCAGATCCTGCGGAATTCCTGTGCCATAGGCCGCCAGCCACGGTCGTGGCGGCGTGAAGATGTGTTCCATATCTATTCCCCCCAAGGGCGCTCTTCGGCGCTTACTGGTTTAGGGCAGGGCGCTATTGCGATCCTGGTCCCTTCAACACGGCAAGGATGGAATTGTCTTCCGTCAAAGTCCAGCGATTTCGGGGGCTTGGCAGGGGGCGAATGCGGTGCGGCGCGATCTTGGGCCGCGAAATCCCATCACGTCCGCGTTATCAAAAGAGACCCGCTAGACGAAAGTCGATGCCAGCGTCGATTGCTGGATGAATCCAATACAGCTTTTGGGGGGAATGGCGCACCCGACATGCGCCATCGGCAATTCCTATGAGTTCCGAGGACGTCAGAAAAAGCGTTGTGATCGCTAGGGTTTGTGCCGTTGTGAATTCCGGTGAGTTCCCAAAAAGTGTCATTCATTCCGGACGATTATGTGGTAATGAATGTGGGATAATAAAAGGGAACCCACATGGACACTTCCGAGACTAAGGCGACGCGCCGCCACCCTTCGAAAGCACTGACTGCCGCCTTCGTCAGAAGCGTCACAGAGGCCGGCCGCTATGGCGACGGCAATGGACTGTTCCTCCTGGTCCAGCCGTCTGGAGCAAAGTCCTGGGTCCAGCGGCTCGTGGTCAGAGGAAAGCGGCGTGACATCGGCCTGGGCAGCGTGGCGCTAGTCAGTCTTGCTGAGGCGAGGGACAAGGCGCTCGACAATCGCAGGACGGCACGATCTGGCGGGGATCCGGTGGCGGAGAAGCGGAAGGCGCGGGCGATGCCGACCTTTGCTGAGGCCATGGTCGAAGCGCACAAGGGAATGACTTTCGCCAACCCAAAGGACGGCAAGGCCTTCCTCTCAAGCCTGAACGAATACGCGGTTCCTCGCTTCGGTTCGAAGGCCGTCAGCGAGGTTTCAGGTCCGGACGTCCGTGCTGCCGTTCTGGCAATCCGCGACCAGAAGCCTGAGATAGCGAGAAAGCTTATTCTCAGGTGTTCCGCCGTTTTTAAGTGGGCCATCGGTGAGGGGTTTCGGTCTGACAATCCTTCTGTGGCAGAGGTGCTTGCCCTGCCGGCCATCCCGAGGAAGATCCAACTGGAGCGAAAGTCTCATCGGAAGGCGCTGCCTTATGCTGAAGTTGCCGACTGCATCGCAACGGTGAAGGCGTCAGGTGCCTGGATCGGCACAAAGCTGGCTCTTGAGTTCCTGATCCTGACGGCCGCTCGCTCTGGTGAGATCCGCATGGCCGCATGGTCTGAGATCGACCTGGAGGCCGGCACTTGGACGATCCCGGCCACGCGGATGAAGATGGGTAGGGAACATTGCGTTCCGCTATCGCCTCGTGCCCTGGAGGTACTGGAGGAGGCGAAGGCGATTAAGGATGGATCCGGCCTCATGTTTCCAAGCTCAAGAGGAAAGCCACTCAGTGACATGACGCTGTCGAAGCTGGTCAAGGAACTCGGCTTCCCCGTCGACGTGCACGGCTTCCGGACGTCGTTCCGCACCTGGGCGCAAGAGCAAACGAATTTCGCATGGGAGGTCCAGGAGGCTGCTCTTGCTCATGCGGTCGGGAATGTCGTGGAGCGCGCCTATGCCCGTTCCTCAGTGTTCGAGAAGCGGCGCAAGATGATGAACGCCTGGGCTTCCTATCTTGCCGGCAAGAAGGGGGACGTCATTTCGCTCCACTCGAAGAAAAGTGCCGTAGGGGTGTAGAACGCGACAACTGTCTTGCGGTTAGTGATTGCAACATCCGAAACGTTCCAGAGGATGATTGCAAATGAATACCAGAATTCTTCGCCGTCCTGAGGTCGAACAGAGGGTCGGCCTGTCCACTTCCACCATCTATGCGATGATGTCGAACGGGGAGTTTCCTCGTCCGGTAAAGCTCGGCAAGCGTGCTGTCGGCTGGCCTGAGGCCGTCATTGATCGCTGGCTGTCCGAGCGCACGGCTGAGGCGGCATGATGCGTGTCCGCGAACTAGTTTCGCCTCAAGACCGCGCCCAGGCCGCTGACTTCGCCATGAAGCTCATCAGGCCGAACATGTATCCGGATGACCGGATCCGTGTGGCGGCGACCTATGCCGAGTTTGCTGCACCTTTGTTCGCCGTCGACAGAACGGATGTGGACGGAAAGGCGGGGGGCTTCCTCAGAGACGATGACGCATACGCGCCGATCTTCGCCATCTCGGCAGATGACAATTTCCTTGGAGTTGCCGTCTGCTCGGTGAAGACACGCCTGTTGCCGATGCGCCTCCAGATGCTGGCAATCCATCCTGATTTTGCCGGCAAGGGGCTGGCGCTCGATCTAGCACGTCATGCCTTCGCGGCTGCTCCGGTGGTAATGGGGGCAATTGATGATCCTGCGTTTAAGCGCCTCTACCGCAAAGCCGGCGTGACCGCTTGGCAAGATCGGACGGGCGACGACGGGGACACGTACTGGATTGGCTCAACCAAGCCTTTCCCTCAATCGCTCGAATTCGGCATCCCGGTTTGCGACGACGTGGACGGCGTTCTTCTGCGTCACGGGATGACAGCGATGCTCGGCGACCTCTACGACGCCGCACCTCCTCAAGAATAAACCGCGCCGATTGGGGGCGGCGCGGTTCTATCAAAAAGGCAGTCAATAGTTCTGTTCGTACGACACGATGCGAATTTAGCAACAAGGACTGCCTCTGTCAATGAAAGAGGCGGAAATGCTCATAATCTATTCAAAGCCCCGAGAGAAGTTTGTTACTCGTCAGATCGGTCCTTCTGAAAACATTCCAGCACTTATCAGAACTAGTCACGATAACCTTGGGTGCTGGTCATGCGGTGCGGCCGTAATTCCTACGGGCCGAAATTCCATGGCGTGCGTCGAGTGCAATGCGGAGATCCACGTCTGCGACGGACGGGCCGTGCGTATCGAAGTCTCTCCAGAAGGATCGGCAATTGCCAAAGCGGTTCTGACCGGCCCTGAGCCGAACGCCTATCCGCTTAATGACCAGGGCGATTTTGCTGTTTTCCCCGCTGAAGGCGATCCCGATTTCGACCTGAATGAACATGATCCGATTGGTTGCTCTCCTCTCGATCTCCTCTGGCTTCGAGCCAAGTTCCTCGCGAGCAAGGGGGATGGCGAATGAGGAGCCAGCCCGCTTATACGTTCGCTGATTGGCAGGATGGACAGAAGCCGCCGAAGGGTTGGGACTGCGCGAACGCCTGCGAAGACGGCTGGAGCCGCGAACAACTCAAAACGTTCATGCGGGCGACAGCGCGATACTGGACGCCACCGGTCGCGGATAAGCCGGATCGGGAAGGCGTCGCCATTGATCGCCAAGCCACTGCCGGCCCTGCTCAGGCTGAAATCACTCAGCACCCTCAGAGCAACGTCACATCGCTGTCGTTTAAACGCCGTCCCGTCATCCAGTATGTCGAGTGCGAACTCCCCAACATCGTGACGATGGCCGCTGACGTAGCGAGCGGCGCAGGTGCGCAACTGTATGCTCGCGGCACTTCGCTGGTGCGTCCAGTGACGATCCATAGCGGGATAGCCAGCCGGGGCATCATGCGGGCAGAGGGGTCGACGGTCCTGGTTCCGGTTGAGCGGTCATCGCTGGTCGAGATCCTGACGGGGATCATAGACTGGCGTCGCTTCGATGGCCGGAAGGAAGATTGGAAGCCCGTGGCGTGCCCGCCTATCGTCGCTGAGACGTTGCTGGCACGTCGCGGCGACTGGCCGTTCCCGCAATTGAATGCCGTCGTCTCGGCCCCGACTATGCGGCCCGATGGCACGATCCTGAATACTCCCGGCTTCGACCGCGAGACAGGCATCTTGTTCGCCTCCGAACTGACGTGGCCGCAGGTGCCTGACCATCCGACGATGGATGAGGCAAAGGCGGCAATCTCGCTCCTACGCGAGCTTGTGGCGACGTTCCCCTTCGTTGATCTGTCGGATCGCTCGGCGGCAATCTCGATGATTGTCACGGCCTTGGTGCGTCCATGTCTGGCGTCGGCTCCAATGTTCGGGGTCAACGCGCCGACGCCTGGAACGGGCAAGAGCAAGCTTGTCGACATCGCAGCGGTTCTCTCCACCGGTCAGAGCGCGTCCGTCCTCTCGGCAACCCGCGAGGAGGGCGAAATGCAAAAGCAGATCGGTGCGGCGCTCATGGCCGGCGATCCTTTCATCACAATTGACAACATCGAGCATCCGCTGAGATCCGAGTTCCTTTGCCAGACGCTCACCCAGGGGCAAGTGACGGTGCGCGTCCTGGGCGAAAGCAGGACGATGAAGCTGCCGACTGCCGCAACATTCTGCGCCACCGGGAACAGCTTGCGGTTCGCTGGCGACCTGACGCGCCGTGTCGTGCTGATCAATCTCGATGCCGGCATGGAACGGCCGGAGGATCGCGTGTTCAAAACCGATGTCGTGGCCGTGGCGAAGTCCCGGCGCGTAGACTTCGTTCTGGCGGCACTGACGGTCTTGCGTGCTTTCGTCGTGCATCGCGGCCCGAAGATCGTCCCTGCGCTCGGCTCATTCGAAAGCTGGTCGAACCTCATCCGGTCGTCGCTCATGTGGATGGGTGAGGCGGATCCGCTGAGCAATGCGCAGAAGGTTCGGGAGAATGATCCTGAGCGTGAGCGGACAGCGGCGATCCTCTCAGCGCTGCCGAATGGGAAAGATTGGACGGCGGCTGACATTGGGCGGATGCTTCTACAAGACCGCGAGCGTGGGGCCGAATTCAGAAACCATGAAGCCCTGGCGGACGCTGTAGGCGAGTTCATCGAACGGAACGGGCAGTTCAGCGCTTCACGGTTCGGCTATTTCCTTCGGAAACACGTTGGCCGGATCATTGACGGAAAGAGGATCGTCAATCGAGGGCAGGACCGATTGAATGTCGCGCTCTGGACGGTCGAAGACCTGACTGACAGAAGCTCGCGAGAATTCTGACCTTCTCGCGTGCCAGATGATTGACGGGCTGGGGCGGTCGCCTCGGCCCTTTTTCGTTTGATCAGAGATTGCGCCTTTCGCGAGCATGGTTCGGATTATGCAATTTTAAGGATGCAGGGGATGCAGGGGATGCAGGGGATGATTTCCAGTAACGCGAGAAACTGTCAGATAGAGACAGGTATATAATTGGGTATACAGTGACATTTCATAGAGGCAGTGAGAACGATCCCCTGCATCCCCTGCATCCCCTGCACTCGGTCAGACTGAACGATCCCTGTCGCCTCACTCCTGCCGGCCATCGCCATCCGGTGACTGCTGATCGTATTCGTTGAGGATTTGCTCTGCCCTCGACGCGACGCTGCCGCTGGACGTGCGGATCAAATGGCGCAGTACCTCGACCGCCTTGCTCATGTCGCGATCACCGCCGCGCCTCAGGAAGTATGCCGCATTCCAAAAGCGGCGGGCTTGGTCGGTCATCTTCATTTCGATGTGTTCCGGTTGCCTGTGAACAATGCCGATGAATTCCTCGGCTGTCTTCTCAGGCCGAACGGTTCTGGTAATCATATCCCCATGATCGAAGACCTTATTGCTATCTCAGCCGAGATGACTTCGCTGCTCCGGAAGTTCCAGGATGGCGGGTCATCCGGTCTCTTCCTGCCGACAGAGCATTCGGCCCGCTTCAAGGCGCTGGCGGTCGAGGCGAAATCGATCATCGGTGATGAACTCGGCCGGGCGAATGACTTCTCTTTGAACCTCATCCATGCGGTGAACTCAGGCGCGGGTGGTTTCATCGGTGGACCGTCTTATGCCTCGGTTGAAGAGGCTGCCGGGATCGTCCAGGCGGCTGCTCGTGCGATTGAGAGAAAACGATCCAAGCCTCCAGCCAGCGCTCCCGGCGCAAAGCCCTATGTGGATCCTGGCCGCATCTCAGAGCTTCAGGCTTTGCAGGGCGGACAGTGGGACTTCAAACGGCTGGTTGAACTGTGTCGAGAGATCAACGTCGCGGCTGCAAACCGCTGCCATATGTCGACGGCGATGTTGCTGCGAACGATCCTGAACCACGTTCCGCCTGTCCTTGGCTTCCCGACTTTCGAACAGGTAGCCAGCAACTACGGCGGACCATCTTCAGCGAAGTCGTTCAAGGGAAACATGCAGAGGCTTCAGGGGTCGCTCCGCAACATTGCTGACATGCATTTGCATTCACCGATCAGAACGACTGAGGACGTCCCTACCGCCGTCCAGGTGGATTTCGCCGCCGATCTCGATGTGCTGCTCGGGGAGATCATCCGCATCAGCAAGTCCAAGGCTGGGTGATCGCCGAAAAGCTATGAAAAGCTATGGGCGTGTAACTAGCCCCAACCATCTACCTATACCGTGTCCTGAGAACGAAACAGGGCACAGTGATGGACGGCCTAAGCCACAAACAGCGACGATTTATTGAGGAATACCTCCTGGACGCGAATGCAACCCAGGCGGCGATCCGCGCTGGCTATTCCGCTCGCTCTGCTCAGGTCACGTCCAGCCGCCTGCTCGATGATCCGCTGATCCTTCAGGCCCTTGAGGAAGCTCAGTCGCTGCGCTCGGAGCGTACTGGCGTTGATGCTGACTACTTGCTGAAGCGGCTGCATGAGGAGATCGAGGCTGATATCGCCGATCTCTATGACGAGCAGACGGGCGACCTTCTGCCGCTGCATGAGTGGCCTCCGGTCTGGCGTCGCGGCCTCGTCGGTGGCGTCGAGATAGAGGTGGAACGGGACGGCGAAGGTAACGAGATTGGCAAGGTCAAGAAGCTGAAGCTCTCTGACCGCGTTCGCCGTATTGAGGCTCTGGGCCGTCATGTGAGCGTGAACGCCTTCCGCGAAAACATTCGTGTCGAGGGGCTATCAGAACTTGCTGAGCGGCTTAGACGGGCTGCGCTTGTCACCTTGCCGGTCGTTGCGGCGATAGATGCCCGATCAGAACCCACAGGGCCGGCTGAGGGCGAGCCTGAAGCAGACGAGGCGACCGAACTCCCCGCGAAGACAAACGAGCCGCCCACGCTCGAAATTCCAGGTTCTGCCGCGATTATCGGCGCGACGCCTGCCGCCTATGAGCCGCTTCTGCCTCCGATCCAAGAGCGGCAGGCCTTCGCTCAGGTCGACTACGAAAACTTTGCCGGTGGCCTTCTGAGCGACCGCGACTAACCAGAAAGGAAAGAAAATGCCCTCCTCATCCGAGATTGCCGGCCAGATCGCCGCACTTGATGCCGCCGTGGTCGCCTGGGAGATCGAGATGGCCGATCTCTCGCTCGCTGCCGTCGCAGGAGACGAAGAAGCCCGCAAATCGCTTGCTGAACTCCTCACGAAGCTGAACGGCGCGTCGGCGGATCGTGTGATCCTGGCAAGCGCCCATGACGCTGCTATCCGGACGGAAGCCGAGGCCGCACGTGCGGATCGAGCCGAACGGATGACACAGAACATGGAGACGGCGCGCACCGCCGCCATTGCGCTTGCTGAAGCGTCAAACCGGTTCGACACCCTAACCGGCGACCTTCTGGCTGCTTTGGTCGAGATTGAAGACGCTGAAGGGCGCATTTGGAAAGCCCTCACCGCTGCTGGAGAAACCCCTGGCGACGCCGTTCTTGGCCGTCGTGGTCTGGCTTCTGAGGCGGCTTCACACCTCGCCGCCCGCCTTCAGGGGAAGCGTCTTGAGCGCACGCTGGTCGGCAATGTCAACCCAACAGTGCGGACGGCATGGTCCTTCCTGTTCAAGAAGAAGGCAGCTTGATCATGGCAACAATCTATAACGAACAGCGCACCGTTGGCGTGGTCCAGGTCGACACTGCCGGCTCTCCCGTAGTGGACGCCTCGACGGTTCCGGCCTCTGCTCGATGGGGATATGCGGCTCTCGCTGGGGGCATCGTGAGTTCCACCACTGACGTTTCCATTAAGGCCGCTGCCGGTGCCGGCGTCCGCAATTACCTGAGTTCACTCCAGATCGATCACGACGCTCTTGGTGGCGCGACTGAGTTCGTCATCAAGGACGGATCGACGGTGATCTTTCGCGGCAAACTCCAGACCGCTGCGATTGAGCGGCCTGGATCACTGAACTTCGATCCGCCTCTTCGCGGGTCGGTGAATACAGCGCTCAACTTCGCGCTGCTCACTGCCGTCACTGGCGGCGTCTACGTGAACGCTCAGGGCTTCGTCGGAAGCTGATACGAGATCGAAAGGTTCTTCACATGGAAATTGATCCCTCAATCCTTTTCCCAAACGACGCGCCTGCAAAGCCTGCCGCCGCGCCCGACTGGTTCCAGGCCTCTCAGCATTCCGCTGAGCAAAGGCTCGCCGGCAATCATCAGCAGAAGCCTGCGCAGAAGGCAGCCGAGCCGGCGACGGATCAGCCCAGGCCGGAAGACATCATCTTTGCGGATGACGCTACCGAAGGCGCAGCTGCTGCGGTCGAGAAGGCCGTGACCGACACTCTTCAGACCTTCGCCGTATCCGCCGTCGCGGATGGCGACGCTGAGCGTGGCGAAGAGCTTCAGGCAGCGATGAAGAGCCTGACCTCTGACTTCTCGCAGGCGGGCACTCCTGCCGAGGAATTGGCGTCTGCCCTCGGCGTCGTGCGTGAAAGAAGCGACCGGCTCGGCGACATTTCGGAAGCTGAGGCACTGTCCGACTATCAGGACAGCATGGCCGCGCTCCAGAAGGAAATCGGTCAGACGCTCGACGCTGACCTTCGTGTTGCGAGATCGTTCATCCGCGACCTGGAGCGCGTTGCACCTGGAACGATTGCCTCACTCGAACGCCATGGAGCCGGCAATGATCCGAGATTGGTCAAGGCGGCTATCAAGGAAGCCAAGCGGCGAGGGTATCGATGATCTCTAGGTTCATCATGCTCGCGTCGTTCGCTGTCGTAATCGCAATCACGCTCGACTTGCTCCCAACCCCTATTGCCGGCCAAGGCCCCGATCTAAACGGCGAGGTTTTCTCATGGTAGTTGTACCTACATACGAACGGAACGTCTCGCTTCGGCCGATCAATCAACAGGGCTTGACGGTCCAGGCTTCGGCTGAGGACATGGGCGCGGCTGTCGGCCGTGGCATGCAGCAGCTTGGTCAGGGCCTCGGTCAAGCTGCCCAGGCCATGGCTCAGGTCCAGGAACTCAAGGATCAGGCGCGCGCTCGCGAGCAGCGCAATGCCTACATGCGCGACCGCGACGCGCTCCTCTACGATCCTCAGAACGGCTATTTGAACTCTCAGGGCCGCAACGCCATCGACGGGCGCGAGGCGCTGACGCAGAAGATGGGCGAGCTTCGCAAGAAGTACGCTGAGGGCCTGACGCCGGCTCAGTCCATCCTCTTTAACCAGGCAGTCGAGCCGCTGGAGATGGACGCTCAGCGCTCGGCCATGGTTCACGCTGGCGGCGAACTGAAGCGATATGTCATCGATCAGGCCGAAGCTTCTGCCGTGTCCTTCCGCGACGAAGCGGTCCGCAACGTCGGCAACAAGGCCATGTCCGACAAGTACTTGTCGGCCGGGATCATGGAGCTTCGCGAGATCGGCAAGCAGCAGGGCCTTCCTCCCGAACAGATCGCGCTCAAGGAAAAGGAATATGTGTCGACCGCGACGTCGGCCATGGTCAAGCAACTGGCCTTGAAAGATCCGCTTGCTGCCGACGCATTCATGAAAGAGAACAGCAACCGCCTGACCGAAGGCGACCGGCTCACGCTCGAAAGCGCGCTCCAGGAAAGCGTTTATGCGGCGAAGGGCCAGCGCAACGCTCAGGAGATCATGGGCGGCGCTCCTGTCGAACGCGCGCCTGCTCAGTCCGCTGCGGATCCGAACGCCGTCGAGCGCCGTCCGCTGCCGGATATCGGTTCGAAGGCTGTCCCGGATGACGGCGGATCTCTGTCGACGCAAGGCGACCTGATCGGCGAGGTCATGAAGGCCGCGCCGAACACGCCTGAAAAGTTCAGCAAGGTCGTCGGCTCGCTCTATGGCCTGAATGAGCGCACCGATGGCGCGGCGCTTTCGAGCTTCATCAAGCGCACGACGGGGATCAGCATCGATCCGTCCGTGACGCCTTGGTGCGCTGCGTTCGTCAACGCCGTCCTCGGATCTCAGGGCGTGGCAGGAACCGGCTCTCTCATGGCGCGGTCGTTCCTGAACTTCGGCATGGCGACCGATGCGCCGAAGCCTGGGGATATCGTTGTCCTCTCGCGCGGCGGCAACTCATCGTCTGGTCATGTCGGCTTCTTCCAGGGCTATGACGCGAACGGCAACATTCGGGTTCTCGGCGGCAACCAGGGCAATTCGGTCAATGTGTCGACCTACTCGGCTGATCGCGTCCTCGGCTTCCGCACGGCCGGCGCTGTGAACTCGGACACGGCTGCGCTGCCGAACTATTCGGTCGGCGGTCTGATGCACATTCAGGAGCGCTTGGCCGGGATCACCGATCCGCTCGAATATGCCGCGACGGCGAAGGCCATCGACACGATGCTGTCGTCGCAAAAGAAGATGATGGACGCTCAGCGCGATCAGGTGACGGATTACGTCGGCGCTGAACTGCTCCGCAACCCATCGCTCGATCTCATGAACTTGCCGATGGACGTCAAGCAAGCCCTCGGCAAGACGGGCATGACGTCCATGATCGAGTTTCAGGACAAGCTCAGGACGCAAGGCCAGCCGACGACGGATGACAGCCTGCTCTTCGACCTGATGACCATGGACCCCGATCAGCTTGCCGGCATGACGAAGGAACAGCTTTTCCAGGCGCGGCCGAAGCTGAACAATGCCGATTGGGAAAAGGTTCGCACTCGATACGCGTCGGCTCAGTCGGACATCAACAAGGTGAAAGAGGAGCATCTGAACCTGACGTCGGCGTTCAGTCAGGCAGAAAGCCAGTTGGCTGGCCTGGGCCTGTCAACTGCAGGCAAAAGCGATAGTGAGCGGGACATTGCGAACAAGAAAATCGCGAAGTTCCAGAACGCTCTTGCTCAACAGATGGAGGAGTTCAAGCGCCAGAATAACGGACGGAACCCCAATCAGATGGAAACTCAGTCGCTGATTAACCGGCTGCTCCTGCCCGTCGTTATCAAGACGCCTGGAACTCTGTGGGGCACGAACGATCAGGAGGCGTTCCTGTTCGAAGCCGGCCAGCGCGCCGACAATTCTACCGTCGAGGTTGATGTCAAATACGAAGACATCCCGGTCAACCTGAGGCGAGGCATCGCCGCTGATCTTGAGCGCGAGACAGGGAGGCCGGCAACACAGGCGGAGATAGTGCAGCGATACGAAGAGTTCGTTTTAACCCGGTGAGGCGACATGTACACATTGCAAGATTATCACAAATGGAAGGATGCCAAGGAGATGTCGGACAAGCGCTCCCGGTCAGGCTTGGTTACGCTGGAGGCAGAGGCGCTAGATCTCTGTGTGAGGCTAGAAGAACTCGCCGCCTCTCTGCCGGCCCATGCGCCTATCGAAGCCAACGCTGCCGCTGCTCATGCTCTTGCAGCCTGCCGCCATCTTGCGGCCATTCTCGCCGACGCTGCTGAGGGCAAAGTTTGACTGACTGCCCTCTTTGCCGCCAGCCGGTGCCGATTTCGCCTCTCGATGTCCTGTGTCTCGAATTGACTGAGATGCAGGATGACCTTCTCCGCTGCCTGTGGGAAGGCGGCGGTCGCCCTGTGACGACGCCGGTGATCTTCGACGCGCTATGGGCATGGGATCCTGAGGGCGGTCCATCTGTGACCAAGATGTATCGCGTACTTGCTGAAGCGGTCGACGGCATCAACGCGCGATTGGCGGCTCACGGCGTCTCCGTCCAGCAGGACGGCAAGCGCGGTTATCGCGTTCGGATCGCCCTCCCGGTCGCATGAGTGTTCCGGCAAATTCCGAGGCATTCCGGATCGCGGTGTGGGGATTTATGTGGGAAGGATTTCCCCTGATATTGTCAAGTCATTGAAAATACAGGGGAAAATTCAGGAAAGTGGCGCACCCGACAGGATTCGAACCTGTGACCTTTGGAATCGGAATCCAACACTCTATCCAGCTGAGCTACGGGTGCTTCCGACGGCGACATGACTCGCCGTTCCAGATGCGGTCATAGCGCAGTCGCTCGTGCGCTTCAATCCGAAAAACCGCGCGGGACTGAAGCTAAATGGGACGCGCTGTTCGTGGTCATGAGCGAAATGGTCGAAAGCTGATCAAATGCTCGCATAACGATATCCTCTCTTCGACAAAAGCTGGGTCAAATGAACGAAGAGCGCTCAAAATCTCAATTTCCAACCAAAAGGGATGCGGTTGTGCCCTTGTGGCATCGGTGTAAACCGTTAGTATCATTATGGGAGGGTCGTTGTTGCGGGCACGGCCGTCTTAAGGGGCATCAATGACGATGGCGGGGCAATGCCGGAACTTACCATGGATGAATTCGTACCCAACACGTCCAAACTGGACTTCTCGGTTATGGATGACGCAGTCGGGTATCGGTTGAGGCGGGCGCAGCTCGCCGTTTTTCAGCATTTTAATGAAGCGTTTTCGTCGAAAGGACTTCGTCCGACAGACTTTGCCGTTCTGCTGCTGCTGACGGATAATCAGGGTGCCAAGCAGAGCGAAGTCGCCGAAGCGCTGGGCATTCAGCGGGCGAATTTCGTCGCCATCGTCGATGGCCTGGAAAACAAGGGCTTCATCGAGCGTCGCAAGTCCGAAACGGACCGGCGGGTGCAGTCGCTCTACATGACACCGGCAGGAGAGGCCTATCTCGAAGAGCTGATGCCGATCTGGCTTGACCACGAGCAATGGGTTTTGGATCAGCTCGGCGGCGTTGCCGAACGCGATACGGTCAACAAGCTTTTGAAGCGTCTCTACGATTGATACCCAGATCGACCCGGTTGATGGCTTCGTCGATCAGCCGGTTTGCGATCTTCATGCGCACAGTCGCGGCGTCGCGGTAGTCTTCGGCGACTCGGTCGGGATGGTTGTCGCGGGCGAAGTTGCGGCGACGCTCCTGCAGGCGATCGCGATCGTCGGTCGCGGCAAGACCAAGATCCTCGGCGACCTTTTCCGGAGACAGGCGGTCCAGCCAGATCGGTGGCGGGTTCGGGTCGGTCGG
>LFEF01013882.1_pt2 | contig 27551 bp, 28 predicted proteins | sample 619371 | NCBI WGS metagenome assembly LFEF01 (sample SAMN03014291, study PRJNA259931) | freshwater metagenome | biome: lake; feature: waterbloom | place: China: Taihu Lake | collected 2006-08 | depth 0 m m
CGCCCAGTCGGCGGCGGTGTTTCGATCGCCTCGCCTTCAAGAAAACCTGCCCGTTTGAATTCATCCGCCACGGTCGGCCGCAGGCCGGCACCGAGACTCGGCCCGCTCTTTTGCCGAGCGAGGTGAGTCAGGGTGAATCTCAAAAAGGGACAATCAGGTTTTCTGGCGAGAGATCGGAACCCAAGCCAATTGGGCGATTAAGAAAGCTGCGAGAGAGCTGAACCCAAGCCGATTAAACCAGCACCGTGTTGTTCCACGCCGCCATGGCCAGCGCCGCGCGCTGCTCAACCACCTTGGCTACATTGGCCACCCCGTCCAGCCCCGCAGTCAGCCATGTGCCGCCCACCGCTTGCACGGCCTTGATTTCACGCCACTGCGGCAGGTTCTCAAGTGTTACGCCACCAGTTGGCACAACGCGTGCCGCGGCCAATGGCGCTGTAATGCCAGCAAGGGCTTTGGGGCCACCTGCTGCCATGGCCGGGAAAAATTTCAGCAATTCAAACCCCAGTTCAAGCCCACGCATCATTTCCGATGCAGTGGCCACACCCGGCACCCAGGCATATCCCTTGTTCAAGGCATGCTCGGCCAGCACTTCCGTTAGGCCAGGCGAAATGAACAGCGTTGCCCCCAGGTCAGCGGCTTGATCAAACTGCGCTGGTGTCAGCACGGTGCCAGCAGACACATTCATGTCGGGAAAGCGCTTGGCTATTTCACCCAAGGCTTGCAGCGCCTCGGGGGTGCGCAGCGTAATTTCAATTTGTGTAATACCGCCCGCACACAAGCCTTCGGCGATTTCTAAACCCTGCTTTACATTGGGAATCACCACCACTGGCAAAACACCTTGTTGTAGCCAGTTGCGGGTGCGTTCGGCGCGGGTGTCGGGGGAGGGTTGCGTGTTCATGGCTTGTCCTTGTTTCATTGGGGGAACAGGTTGCTTGCGCCTTCCTCGGCACTGCTCACTGTGTTTCTCCACACCTGGAAATATCCGCGGCCGTGGCTGACTGCTTGCGCGGGTGTGGGCATGGGTTCGCGCAGGCTCAAATCGGCCGTGGTGTGCAGCACGCCTTCATTCGCATCCACCCGTACCACATCGCCATCGCGAAGTCGTGAAATAGGGCCGTCGGCTTTGGCTTCCGGGCACACATGAATGGCCGACAACACCTTGCCAGAAGCGCCGCTCATTCGGCCATCGGTCACCAAGGCAACGGGCAAGCCTTGGTCTTGCAAAATACCAAGAATGGGCGTGAGCTTGTGCAACTCGGGCATGCCGTTGGCACGCGGGCCCTGGTGGGCCAGTACAACCACCACGGCCTCGGTCAGTTCGCCGTTGTTGAACGCATCAATCACTTGGTGTTGGTCGGTGAACACGCGGCAAGGCGCCTCTACAAATCGGTGTTCCTGTTTCACAGCCGATACCTTGCACACACCGCGACCCAGGTTGCCTTTCATCAGGCGAATGCCGCCGTCGGGCTGGAAGGGGTTGGTGTAGGGGCGCAGCACATCAAGGTTGCGCGATGCGCCCGGTGTGCGTATTGAAAAAGTTTCTGTCGTGGGCAGTACTTCAGCCACCGTGTTGGCCATGGTGGTGCCCCACACGGTGGGGGCTTCACCGTCTACAAAGCCGCCGTCAATCAGTGTGGCCAGCAAGCCGGCAGTGCCGCCTGCAGCCTGAAATGCATTGACATCTTCGGTGCCGTTGGGGTACACGCGGGTAAGCAGGGGGGTGACGCTGGAAATGATTTCAAGGTCGGTCCAGTCGATCAAATAGCCTGCCGCGCGGGCCACGCTCACCCAGTGAATGGTGTGGTTGGTTGAACCACCCGAGGCCATCAGGCCGACCAGTGCGTTCATCAGGCAACGGGAATCAACCAGTGTGCCCAACTTCAAGGCAGGGTTGCGCGTGGCGCTTTCAAGCGCGCGCACGCTTTCACCGATCAGCGCCTTGCGCTGTGGGCTGCTGGGTAGTTCGAACGCGCCGCCGGGAAACTGCAAGCCCATGAAATCGAGCATCAGCTGATTGGAATTGGCCGTACCGTAAAACGTGCAGGTACCCGGGCTGTGGTAAGCCTTTTCCTCGGACTGCAGCAGGTCTTCGCGCGTGGCCTTGCCTTGCGCGGCCAATTGTCGGGTTTTGGCTTTCTCGGAATTGGACAGACCTGTTTCCATGGGCCCGGCGGGGATAAATACAAAGGGCAGGTGGCCAAAGCCCAACGCGCCAATCAACAAACCAGGTGCAATTTTGTCGCAAACGCCCAGCAAAATAGCGCCGTCGAATACATCGTGTGAAAGACCGACACAGGCGGAAAGTGCAATGACATCGCGTGAAAAAAGCGACAGTTCCATGCCTTCCCGACCTTGGGTTACACCATCGCACATGGCCGGTGTACCGCCTGCCACTTGAGTGGTGGCACCCAGTGCGCGCGCGTGTTGTGCAATTAATTCAGGGTAAACCGCAAATGGCTGATGGGCCGACAACATGTCATTGTATGCAGTCACAATGCCCAAGTGCGGTGACTTGTGTAATGAAATAACGCGCTTGGTACTGCTTGGGTAAATTGCGGTGGTGTGGGCCAGGTTGGCACAACCCACAGCAGTGCGGTTTTGTGGGCCATGTGGCAGGCTATTCAAGTAGGCTGCGCGCGTGGCTTTGGAACGTTGTTCAATGCGTTCGCGAAGCGCCTGCAATGTGGGGTTCAAAGTAGTTGCCATGGCGCAAACCTCGAGAAGATAACTTGTGAATGTGCAGTGTTTGTAACATAATTACAAAAAACTAGCAATTAATGTAACTAATTTGATCAACTGATCTGGAACCTAAAATGACCGACAATTCCCCCCTGCCCGTTGGCGCTTTCACCTTTGTGTTGCATGGGGCAGGCGGCGATTTGGCCAAGCGTAAAATTATTCCCGCACTGGCACACTTGGCAAAATCGGGATACTTTTCTGCGGAATCCAGAATCATTTTTGCACAACGCGAAGCCCTGAGCCCTGAAGAGGCTTTGGCTCAAGTCGATTCGTTTCTGAAAGCTGCGGGCGATGAAGCAGCACGGGAATCGATTCCGGCTTTGATGCCGTATCTGCACACCTTGCAAGTGGTGCTGGGCACGCCTGAATCGTGCAGGGCCATGACCAACGCTGTGGCCGGCTGCCCTGAACCTGTGGTGCATTACGCTGCTCTGCCTTCTTCGCGATTCATTGATTTGATCAATTGCATACCCACTGTGCGTGATCCGTCCAGGCTTCGTTTGGTTCTTGAAAAACCCTTGGGTTTCAATGCCAAAGAATCAGCACTGATTGAAGAAGCTGTGGCCGCCAAACTGGATGAATCACAGGTTTATCGAATCGATCATTACCTGGGCAAACAGGCGGTACAGAATTTGTTGGCACTGCGTTTGGGCAATCGGATTTTCGAGCCATTGTTGACCCGCGAACATGTGGCCCATGTGCAAATTACCGTGGCTGAAGACCTGGGTGTTGAAGACCGCGCTGGTTTTTATGAGCATGCCGGTGCGCTGCGCGACATGGTTCAAAGCCACATGCTGCAGTTGCTGGCCACGGTGGCCATGGAACCACCAGTCAGTCTGGAAGCAAATTCCCTGCGTGATGAAAAGCTGAAGGTGTTGCGATCACTGAAAGTGCCGCAGGTCACCGGAATTCCGGAAATTGTGGTGGGCCAGTATGGCGAGGGCTATGTGAAAGGCCAGCCTGTGCCCAAGTACCGCGACGAGAAAGGAGTGGCTGCAAATTCCACCACCGAAACCTATGTGTCGTTTCGCACCGAAGTGCAAACCTGGCGCTGGGCAGGCGTGCCGTTTTTAGTGCGAACCGGCAAACGGATGCCGCGCCGCTTTGCGGAAATCGTGATTCAGTTTCGCGATGTGCCCAAGCCTTTGTTCGAGCCCGTGGGTGGCCAGTGGGTGGGCAACCAGTTGGTGATTCACCTGCAACCCGAGGACAAACTTGAACTGAAGTTGCTTGCAAAAACGCCGGGCGAACGTGAACGCTTGAAGCCAGTGTCACTGGATCTCGATTTTTTCAACACCTGGCGCATTCCGGTGCGCGATGCTTACGAGCGTTTGATCACCGATATTCTGCGTGGTCGCTTGGGCTTGTTTTTGCGCAGGGATGAGGTGCAAACACAGTGGCAATTTGTCGACCGCATTTTGAATGACTTGAAAAGCCACAGCATGGAACCTGTGCCTTACACCAGCGGCACGTATGGCCCCTCAGCGGCCACTGCCATGGCGATGCGGGCCGGTGCAATTTGGTCAGAGGATGGATTGTGAACAAGCAATTAAACGATGAAGAAAAAGACTCTCAACTGCGCGACGACATTCGCCTGCTGGGCGCCTTGTTGGGCGAAATAATTGCCGAGCAACAGGGCTTGCCCGTGTTTGCGGCCATTGAAGAAGTGCGCCAGTTGTCGGTGCAGTACCGCCGGTTTGATGACAATGCAGCGCGCGCCAAACTGGAAGCGCGACTTGAGGCCTTGACTCAAGATGAAACCATTTCGCTGATTCGCTCATTCTCGATTTTCTCGATGTTGAGCAACATTGCCGAGGACTGCCATTTGATTCGCCGCAACCGCCAGCATGAGTTGGCCGGAATGCCTGCGCGTGAGGCCAGCCTGGATTACACGATTGCCGAGTTGAGTCGTGTCGGCGTGAATCGCGACGCTGTGCTTGCGCGTTTGAACAAAACCGAATCAGTGCCAGTATTGACTGCACACCCCACCGAGGTACAGCGCAAGAGTGTGCTGGATGCACAGCAAAGCATCATTGCCTTGATTCGCCACCGCGATGAAATTCAATTGACGCTTGAGGAAGCCAATGCCTGGCGTGATGAGCTGAAAGCAGCTGTGCAGCGCCTGTTTCAAACCCGCTTGCTGCGCCGAAACAAGTTGAGTGTCATAGACGAGGTGAATAACGCACTGGCCTATTTCGATTCCACTTTTTTTGCCCAGGTGCCGCAGGTGTACCGCAAGTTGCAAAGCCTGTTGAGCTTGCCCAGTACCGATAACTTTTTGCCGGTGAATGAAGACCCGCTGGGCAAGGTGCTGACCGTGGGCTCGTGGATTGGTGGCGACCGCGATGGTAACCCGTTTGTGACTGCGCAGGTGCTGGACACGACTTTGAAAATTCAAAGCAGCAAAGTGCTGGAGCATTACCTGGCCGAGGTGAATTGCCTGATACGCGAATTCAGCGTTACAGATTATTTCTTGAAGCCCAACCCGCCATTAACGGATTTGGCCAATACATCGGGCGAAGACTCAGCCCACCGCATGGACGAAACCTTGCGCCGTGCCTGCGTGGCGATCCGCAACCGGCTTCAAGCCACCTTGCAACAAGCAGTCCAAGGTGAGTGCACGGCCCAGGCCTATTCAAGCCCTGCCGGTTTGCTGTCTGATTTGAATACCCTGTTCAGCGCACTGAGCGAGAACGGCATGCAGCGGATTGCCGAAGGGCGACTGGCTCTGTTGGCCCGCAAAGTGAAGGTGTTTGGTTTCTCGCTGATGGCGCTCGATTTGCGCCAGAACAGCGATGTGTTCGAAGCGGTGGTGGCCGACCTGCTTAAGCAATCCACCTTGGGAAAAACCGATTATTTGGCCAGCAGCGAGGCTGAGCGGGTGGCTTTGTTGTGTGCCGAGTTGCGCACCCCCCGTTTGTTGTTCAGCGATTCTTTGCAGTACAGCGAACGCACCCATTCGGAAATGGCAATTTTTAGAAAAGCCAAATTGGCGCATCAGGTGCTGGGTGTGTCGGCTATTCAAAACTGCATTATTTCCAAAACAGCGTCGGTAAGTGATTTGCTTGAGCTGGCGGTGTTGTTGAAAGAAGCCCATTTACTCAATGTGGCCACAGGTGAATTGGCGGTGAACATTGTGCCGCTGTTTGAAACCATTGAAGACCTGCAGGCGGCCCCTGCAATCATGGCGACACTGTTTGATATTGCCGAGTACCGAGCCTTGATGGCCTCTCGCGGGCATGTGCAGGAGGTGATGCTGGGCTACTCAGACAGCAACAAGGACGGTGGTTTTGTCACTTCCGGTTGGAGCCTGTACCAGGCCGAAATCGGTTTGGTGGATGTGTTTGCAAAACACGGTATTAAAATTCGCCTGTTCCACGGCCGGGGTGGTTCTGTGGGTCGTGGTGGCGGTTCCAGTTACCACGCCATTTTGGGTCAGCCACCGGGTGCAGTCGATGGCCGAATTCGCCTGACCGAACAAGGCGAAGTGATCGCCGCCAAGTACGGCATTGAATCGCTGGGCAGGCGCAACCTGGAGGTGTTGATGTCTGCAAACCTGATGGTTTCCGAGCACACCGAACTGACCCGTGAAGTGCCAAGCAAGTACCTGGAACTGATGGCGAAGTTGTCGAACCATGCCTTCAATGCCTATCGGGATTTGGTGTACAACACCGATGGTTTTCTGGAGTACTTCAAACAGTCCACGGTGATATCCGAGATTGCCAGTTTGAACATTGGCAGCCGCCCTGCTTCCCGCAAAGCCAACTGGACCATTGAAGATTTACGTGCCATTCCATGGGTGTTCAGTTGGGCGCAAAGCCGTGTCATGCTGCCAGGCTGGTATGGTTTTGGCACAGCGGTGGCTACGTTGCGCAGCAGTTTGACTGAAGCGGAATTGCTTGACCTGCAAGCCATGGCCAAACAATGGCCATTCTTCAACACCATGCTGTCTACATTGAACATGGTGCTGGCCAAGGCCGACATGGCCATTGCATCGCGTTACGCAGCCATGGTGGAAGACACTGAATTGCGCGAGAAAGTATTTGGACGCATTGCCGCCGAACACGCCCGCGCCGTGGAGGGATTGTTGTGGCTGACCGGGCAGGAAGAACTGCTTTCCGATAACCCCTTGCTGAAACGTTCCATTGAAGCGCGTTTCCCGTATGTTGACCCGCTGAACCATGTGCAGGTGGAGTTGCTGCGCAGGCACCGCCAGGGCGAACTGGATGAACGCGTGGCCCGTGGCGTGCATTTGTCGATCAACGGCATTGCCACCGGCTTGAGAAACAGCGGTTGAGTCGGCAGATACAGTTGAGGAGTTGATTTTGGACACCCTACAAATTACCAACTGGAACGAATTCGTTGCCTTGACTTCTGAGTGCGATGGTTGGGCTTTTCGGGGTTTGCAGGATGCGGACTGGTCTTTGCTAAGTTCTTTGTCCCGGTACTTGCACAACTATGTGCCCGACAAAGCCACCTGGCGTTCACGGGAAGAGCGCGCCTTCCGGATTTTCCGTCGCAAAGCGCACAATTATTTGCCCGATGCCAGCGTGCTGGATGACGATGTTCGATGCCTTGCACTGATGCAGCATCACGGTGCGCCTACGCGCATGCTCGATTTCACCAAATCGCCTTTCGTCGCTGCATTTTTTGCGCTTGAAAGGGCGGTTAAAAACTCGGCGGTATTTGCGCTGGACACGCCCCGTCTGTGGATGGCCACACCCAGCAACAATGCCACCCTGCACCGTGACATGATTGATCCGCGAATTCAGGGTAATTTTGAGCGTTATTTTGCATCGAACACCAACGACATCATGTGGGTGGGTGAGCCTGATCGAATGGACGGGCGATTGGTGGCGCAGTCGGGTACTTTCGTGGTGCCCGGTGTGCTGGACAAGCCGATCGACGAAATCATTCAGCACTACGAAACTGGCCCTGCGATGATTCGCAAATTTGTTCTGCCCGCCAGCCTTCGCAAGGAAGCCATGTTGGCGCTTTACCGAATGAACATCACCCACGCCACGCTGTTCCCAGACCTGGACGGACTGTCGCGGTCAATTGCCTATGAACTTGAAATAACCTGGCCTGGGCACGCCATGGCGGTAAAAAAAGCGGAGTGAAATCAGCTACGGCTTTCCTGGCGATATTCTTCGAGCTTGTTGCCCCGGTACACCTGCTTGAAGAAAATAGGTGTCAGGAAGGTAGTGACTATGCCCATCAACACCAGGGTTGAGAACATGGTGGGGCCGATAAAGCCGTTTTGGTAGGCAATGCCAGCCACAACCAGTTCCATCACGCCACGGCCGTTAAGCACAGCCCCCAGGCCCAGTGATTCCCGGTGGTCCATGCCCACCATTAAACCACCCAACCAGCCTGCAAACAGTTTGGTGACAATTGACACCACAATAACCACCAGCGGGAAGTTCCATTCACTCAAGCTGACCAGTTGTAGTTCCAGCCCCAGATACGCGAAAAAGATTGGGCCCAGAAACCCGTTGGTAATCGACCCCAGCGTACCTTGCAGGTCTTTGTAGCGTGAGGCGATGAAGTGTTTTTTGTCGAGAAACAGCGCGCCAAAAAAAGCGCCAATCACAAAGTGAAAGCCAAGGGCCTCGCTGATGGTGCCAAACACCAGCACAAACACAATGACGATGCCAAACAGGGCTTCCGGACCAAATACCTTGATCATCGATTCAGGCAAGGCCTGCACGTTGATGTTCCGTTTTTCAAGCCAGTTCAGTAAATGGTTCAGCCCCACTACCACCATACCCATGGCAATCAGTTTCAGGGTTGCAATGCCAACAGCCGCGCTGGCATCACCTAGAGTCAATGTTTCAGGCAAGTTCAACACAATGCCCAAAATAAACAGGGCAGCTACGTCGTTTACCACCGCGGTGGCCAGCGAAAACCTGGCAATGGGTGTGTGCAAAATTCCAAGACTGTCCATTAACTTCACGGCTACAGGCAGCGCTGTAATTGAAATACACAGGCCCAAAAAGATCATGCGCATGATGTCTTGCTCGAAAGCCGCCGCCACCAACACACCGCCACCGAATGGAATGAAAAAACTGATGGCTGCCAGCATGAGTCCGCGCCCTTTCATGGCGCCCACAATGTCGGAAAAACGCATTTCAAGGCCCGCATTCAGAATAATCAGGAACACGGCCAATTCAGTGACGCCTGCCAAGGCTTTGTTGGGTTCAATCAAACCGAGAATGGCAGGGCCCAGCAACACCCCGGCCAGAATTTCACCGATCAGCTCGGGCTGGTTGTAGCGCGCAAACAGGCGGCCGAACAAGCGGGCAACCACAATGAGCAATAGCAAGCTGGACAGCAGGGACATGGGGAAATTTACAAAAGGAAGGCGATTGAGTTTACCACCGGCAGGCCTAGGGTTAACGCTGAGAACTCAATGTGTTCAAATGTGGTGTTTGAATTACTTGAAGTGGCGTGTATGTCCAATTCTGAAAAGCATCTGGAAGAAACCTGTATCACCAGCACACGTGTGTTTGACGGGCATTTGATGAAGGTGCACCAAGACACTGTGCGCCTACCCAATGGCGAACAGTCGGTGCGCGAGTACACGGTACACCCCGGTGCTGTGGCCATTATCCCGATTCTGGACGATGGCCGTTTTGTGATGGAGCGGCAATTTCGCTACCCCTTACACCGTGTGTTTCTGGAGTTCCCGGCTGGCAAAATTGATCCCGGTGAAGACCCTGCTGCCACCGCGCATAGAGAATTGTTGGAAGAAACCGGTTATGTGGCACAAACGCTTGAATACATCACCACCATTCACCCGGTCATTTCTTATTCCACCGAGAAAATTGAACTGTATGTGGCGCGTGGCTTGACCCTGCAAGAAAGACAGCTGGACCACAATGAATTTCTGGACGTGGTGCTGGTTGAACCTGCCGAGTTGATGCGGCAAATCAAGGCAGGTGACGTGAGTGATGTGAAAACGATTATTGGGGCGTTTTGGGTGGCACAAACCTGAAGTCGCACAGCGGGTGTTCTTGCGCAATGGTTTGCGTGCGCTGCAGCTGCAAGCCCCATTGGGCAGCCATTTGGTGGTCCAGGCTGCATGCTGCATGGCGAGTTAGTTCAGGTACACCCTGGCTTGTGAAGTAGTTGGCCAGCGGGCAAAGGGTGACATCGAATACCACTGCATTACTGTCGCGTCGCACAGTTCGTGCAAACGGTTTGGTGAACATCACTGCGAACATCAGGTCGGTGAGCCAGCGTGCGCGAACCAGGACCTTTGCACTGCGCAAGCGCGACAATTTGAACCCCAATTCAATGGGTGGACCAAACACTTGCCAGTTGATGGTTTCAATCAGCAGGCCTGCTTTGGCGGGGGGCATGCCTTGTTCAAGCGCTGCGCGGTACAAGGCCACATCCCATTCCATGTAGCGAATGATCAGGCCCAAGCCCAGCGTGTGTGGTGGGCGTGTGTGTTGAATGCTTTGTTGAATGCATTGCGCAGTTTGCCAAAGTTCGGCAGACACTGCAGGTTTGGCTTGCCTGGCAAAGGCATGGTTTGGAAGGTAAAACAGGAGCGCATTGAACGGGCTCATGGCGATGCTTTAAAACTGAAGGTCGCGCACATACGGGTTGCTTCGACGTTCCTGGCCAAAGCTTCCCTCTGGCCCGTGGCCAGGAATAAACACGGTGTCGTTGCCCATGGGCCACAAGCGGTTGCGAATGCTGTCGATCAGGGTTTCATGGTCGCCACCGGGGAAATCGGTGCGGCCCATGCTGCCCACGAATAAAACATCGCCCACAAATGCACGCTTTGCTTCTTCGGAGTAAAACACCACATGGCCCGGCGTGTGGCCAGGGCAGTGGCGCACATTCAGGGTGCAATTGCCAATTTGTACTGTGTCGCCATCGGCCAGCCAGCGGTTGGGTGTGAAAGGTTTACTCAATGGAAAGTTGAACATGCGACTTTGGTCGGCCAGGCGATCAATCCAGAACTGGTCGCCTTCGTGCGGCCCGATGATGGGCAAGTTTAATTTTGCCGCCAGCTCGGCCACGCCACCGGCATGGTCGATGTGCGCATGGGTCAGCCAAATGGCCTGCAGTTCAAGATTGCGGTCCGCGATTGCTTTGGTGAGTTGATCCAGGTCGCCGCCGGGGTCGATGATTGCGGCCTTGTTGGTTTCACTGCACCACACGATTGAACAATTTTGAGCAAATGGCGTAACGGGAATGGTGTGGTAACGAAGCATGTGGCGTGTGGTTGAATGCGGTGGGGATATAGTAGTGAAATTGTGATGACTAAGAAAGGGGCTCGAATTTTATGGGAACACAGGCGTATCGCAGATTCCTGATTGTGCTGGCTGTGGCTTTTGCAGTGGCCTTTGCCTTGGTGTGTATTCCGCCGTTTATCGAGAACCCCGACATTGTGGGCGCATTCGCCGGTGGGTTTGTAAACCCCTATGCGTCAGGTTATGCCATGGACATTTTCTTCACCTGGGCTGTGTTGGCCGTGTGGGTGATGTACGAGGCGAAGGTGAAAGGCATACGCCATGGCTGGGTTGCCTTGCTGCTGGGCGTGGTGCCCGGTGTTGCCACCGGGTTTGCTGTGTACCTTCTGATTCGCTTGAATCAGGAGAAGGCGATTGGCTGAGGCTATACCAGCAGCGGATGATCGGCCATTTCATGATTCACGTCGGCGTGGCCTTGTTCGTCATTTCTCACGGCAATGACCACATCGCGCAACTTCGCGTCAGCGGGTAGTTTGTAATAGTCGATTGCAATTTTTGGTGCAGCAATGTTTTCAATTCGCCCTGCATCAATTTCCGCCAGGTAGTCGGTGTAACTGACCACTGCCTGGTTCTCGAAGTAGCCCACCATGCGGTGCGCAGTTTTCGGGAAGAACACATACAGTATGAAATAGAAGTGCCAAAACACCAGTTGGGCAAACAACACCAACAGCCGCTCGCCCACGCTGGGTTTTGCAATTTCGATGAAAATCATCAAATGCATGCGTTCGTTCTCGGCCTCTTCAAGCAGGGTTCGAATGGTGGGGCCGTAGCCGGTTTTCATTTTCCGCAAGCTTTTCAGGTGAATCCACATGCCAGCCACCATGCCCGGTACACCCGCCACTGTTTCCAGAATGACCGCCCGGTGACCGTAGCGTTTGGCAAAGAAAGTGTCGGCGAACCAGCGAAAAAACATGGTCAGCGACTTGGCGAACTTGTCCGAGAAGTCTTTGGGTGTGGGTTCTTGAGGCATTGTGTCCATGGGCTCTACTTCCTGAGGTGTGTTGACAACTTTTTTGTTTATTTTGTAAATCAGTCTACGCTGATTGGGAAGTGTGGGCTAGCCCCCGGAATGGCAGGCGGGACCTAGCTTGAAAAGCTTTGAATATGATGCTCAGGCAACTGAGAGTGGGTCACAGCGAATGGCGCAATTTCTTCAATGTGGTTACTAAGGCTAAAGCTGCCGAAAACCATTTTGTTGATATCAACAAAATGGTGGATGTGAAGAAAGTAGAACGACGCCTTACCTCTGCTGAGAAGAATGCGATTGAGAATCCTGATGCGCTGGAAGAATGACACGGCAAGTTTTCAAGAAAGCCCCCGCAACACTTCTTGCGCAGCCCGTTCGCCTGCTTGAAGTGCACCTTCGATGTAGCCTGCCCATTGGGTGGCGGTTTCTGTACCCGCCCAGTGAATTGAATGGTGTGGTGTTCGAATCGAACTGCCGTAATGAGACATTACCCCGGGTGGCGCAAAAGCCCCATAACAGCCTTTGGACCATTCCTCCCGGGACCAATCTACATCGATGTAATCCAAAGGGTTGAGTGCCTGTTCACCGAAATGCGCTGCCAACATCGCGATGACGGTTTCGCGGCGATGCAATGTGTTTGAGTCGCCGGCGTGTATGGCATGGTCGGCCTCGAAAAAACCTGCGATCAAGCCGAGTTCACAATTCGGAGGGGAAACATCAAAACAGGGGGAGGCGGGGCGGTCGTCGCGAACAATGCTGCCGTTGAACCCTTTTTGTCGCCAAAACGGCGTTGGGTAAGCAATCCAGAACTTGATTACGCTGCCCATGCTGAGTCGCGTGTGCAGTGCAGTTTGTGCACTGGGCAAGGGTGGGTTGAAACTGATTTTGTTTGTCAATGTAGGGGGCACTGCGACAATCACTCGCTTTGCCCAAAATTGAGCAGACTGTGTATTCACCACCGCGATGCCATTGCTTACATCAATCGAATGCACCGGTTCATTCAAGCGCAAGGCTGAACCCAGTTCCTGCGCCATGTTTCTGGCTATTTGGTGTACGCCCCCGTGAAACAACAGGTTTTGTCCACCCCCGGTGTCCGCAGAAATCATGGACTCCAGCCCACCACCACCTTTCAGGTAGTTCAGGAAGAAGAGCAGTGAGATTTGCGAGGTTTCGGCGCAGAAAAGGGATGCACAAATAACGCGGATCAGCGAACGAAGTCGCTCGGATTGGGTGGCTTCACAAAGCCAAATCTCGACCGAAGTCGAATCGAGTTTCTTTGATTGTGGGCTGCCCCAGGGGTCGACTTCATCCAGAGCAGACAGCAGGTGGTTGATTTTTCGCAGCAGCAGGTAGGCCTGAATTTTCTCCTGAATAGTCAGAAACTCGGTGAAGTCTTCCCCGTTCACCAAGCCTGTTTTTCCTGCCATGGTCAGCACTGATTTGCCTGCAAGGTAGGTGGGGTAGCGCCCCACATTCATGCGGTCTGCCAATTCGGCGAGTCGAACCTGGCTTGGTGCAAGCCACATGCCGCCCAAGTCAATGTCATACCCGGCAATTTGGCCGTGCTTTGTGCGCCCGCCAACCCGGTCGCGCGCTTCCAGCACCACGATGTTTTTGCCTTCGCCACGAAGAATGCGTGCTGCATTCAAGCCGCTGAAGCCAGCACCGATCACGACCGCATCTAGCGTTGCGTCCACTATTGTTCCTTGAGCAGTTTGCAATGGTTGACCAGCAGGTTGATTCCCAAATTCAGGGTTTTTTTGCAGGCAGACAGATTGTGCGTACTCAGGTACTGAATAATGACGCCGTCCATAATGGCCAGGCCCAGGCGCGCAATTGCTGTGATGTCTGCCTTGGAAATACAGCCGCCGTCGAGCTGGCTTACTGCGTCAACCAGTTGTTTGATATAGCCCTCGTACTGCATTTTAGCGATCTCACGTGATTCAACACGGGCCAATGCAGACAAGGTCAGCTCCATGTGGGCGCGTTGGCGGTCGGGGTCGCGCACCGTGTGATCAAAATACGCTTTCGCCATTTTGGCAATGGTTTCTTCAATGGTGCTGCAGGCTTTTACTGCTTGGGTAATCACATCATGAACGTCGGCTTGCAAAGCCAGGTGCAGGGACATCATGAGTTCGTCTTTTCCGGCAAACGCATAACTGATCGCGGCCGGGTTGATGTTCGCTTCAGCGGCAATGTTGCGAACTGTCGCTTGCTCTATGCCGTCACGGGCGATTACACGAAGTAAAGCCTGTTGAAGGTTTTCGCGTTTGTCTTGAAGGGCGACTCGTTGCATGATTCAGAAGTTTGCTGCTATGATCGGCCAAAGATTAAGTTAAACGATCGTTTAAGTCAAATGTTTATGAAGGGGTTTGAGTATGAAGCTGACCACCATCGAGCAGGTTCAAAAGCGAGTGGGCAAGTTGCCCGCACCTCGAGACCTTAAAGTGATCGACTATGTGGACGAGCATGCCTTGCGGTGGTTGTCTTATTCCAGTTTTGGATTCCTTGCGTTTGGCCAGCCCGGTAATATTCATGTAACGGCCGCTGGTGGCGCACAAGGTTTTGTGTCGGTGCTCGAATCTGGGCAATTGTCAGTTCCTGTGGCAGCACTGGACAATAGTGATTCGGTTAAACCCGATGTGTCATTCGGCGCGCTCTTCATGGTCAGCGGCATGGAAGAAACACTGCGCGTGAATGGCAAGGTTTATGGTGTTGCGGATGGGCTGCTTAGCCTGCAGGTGGAAGAGTGTTACCTGCACTGCGCCAAGTCATTCAGGCGATCAGATTTTTGGCTGCCTACGTACATCGGCGAAGCACCGGGAGACATTTCGCAGTTCATCAAGCGGGCCAGTTTTTTGGTGCTGGGCAGTATCAATCGAAATGGGCAGGCCGATGTAAGCCCCAAAGGCGATCCAGAAAATTTCCTGATTCAAGAGGGCGATGGATTTGTTTATTTTGCGGATCGCCCCGGCAATCGACGAATCGACAGCTTCCGCAATATTCTTGAGCAGCCTGAGGTTTCATTGCTGGTATTGGTACCCGGTTGTGCCGCCATGCTGGAGGTGAAAGGCACGGCTGAACTTTGTGATGATGAGGCCCTGTTAGCGCAATTTGAGGTGCAGGGCAAGAAGCCGCTGCTTGTTACACGCATCAAACCAACTTCCATGAAGATGGTTACAAGTGGCGCGATTGTGAGTTCTGCGCTGTGGCCCGCCCAACAAAAGCCCGAGGATTTGGTGCCTTCCGAAATTTTCAAAGCGCATATCAAGCAAAGCAAGGAAGGTTCTTTGCAGGCCAAGATAGCGCGGGCAGCGGTGTCGCTGCCGGGCGCCATGGAGAAGGGGCTGCAGTTGGATTACAAACACAATTTGTATTGAGACGGGAAGCGTTGTGAACTGTAGTGCCGCATCTGCTATATGTCGGTGACCCAGCTTTTAATTCTGTAAGTTGCGCACCGATACACCTGGCATAGAAGCGAATGCTGGTTGAGACAAATCCGTTTTGACGCTTGTCGGTGTTGCTGCTGGTAACTCAACCGGGGTTAAGCCTGCAGCCTTGCTTTTACGCATTTGTTTAACGGACTCCAGTAAGTCCTCTTGAAGTTTTTTTGTTTCAGAGTCCATCGTCTAATCTCTTTTCAGTTCAGCTAATAAGGCGGCTTATCGGCCGAAGCGGACATGAGCTTATAGACGCGGCCATTTAGCTGCTCATCGTGTACAAAGAGACCAAGTTCGATTACTGGTGGAAATTTTTTCGACAGCCGCTGTAATACCAAAGGGTCACTAGTTGCAGGTATCTATCAATTCAAACAAAACTGCCGCAGGGCCTAGAACCGCTGCAGCAGTTGCTAAATGGCGGCTGGGTGCAACACCGTCCTGAATAGCCCGCAGCACCAGTCAAAGCTGGTATTGCCGGTGACTCCGATACAGGCGCTTGGACTGCAGCGCTCAGGCTGTGTTTCTGCGGGCCTTCTTCATTTCCATTTCTGATTCCAAGTCAAGCAGGGCCGCCTCTAGGAAATCAAGCATGCGCTGCACCTTGGGTGCAGACTCACGGCAGGCAATCACACCGAAGTCCAAGTTGTCCCTGTAACTCTGCACCGTGATGTTCATGGCATAGCCATGCCAGATCAGCGAGGCCGGGTAATTGGCAAGCAGTTCTGCACCATTCAGGTAGCGCGCTTCACGTGGGCCAGGCACGTTCGATACCACCACGTTGAATAGAACCGGTACCCGCCCATCCAACCGACTAACCTGCCCTGCCAGCAGGGGCAGGTTAGTCATAATGGTGTGGGTGTCGATTTCAATCTGGCTCATGGCACCCAGTCTGTCTTTCGCAGACTGCATGCTTTCCTGAATGGCACGCAGCCGCGCTGACGCACTCTTGATACGTGTACCCAAGGTAACCTGCACCGCAGAAATTGCATTGCCTCCGTCATCTGCCGCATCAGCCGAGCGAACAGAAACCGGCACGTTCGCCACCAGTGAATGCTCAGGCAGGGTGGCATAACCCAGCAGGTATTCACGCAGGGCGCCGCCACACATGGCCAGCACCACATCATTCAGCGTGGCGTCATAATGCCTGGCCACACTTTTAAGGCGGCTGAGCGACCAGCTTTGCGCAACGAACCGGCGTGCAGGCTGCACCCGCTTGTTCAACACAGTTGCGGGTGCCTTGTAAATGCTCTTAACATGGCTTTCTTTCGGGGTGGCTGCCAGCTTGGCCAGGTTCACAGCCACATTGCCCAAAGCCTTCACCGACTCGCCTAAACCTGGCCCTTCGCGCTTTGGCCTTTTCTCGCTGCGGGTTTCAAGGCTTTCCCATTCTGCTGACCAGGGTGGTGGCAGCTGTTCATTAGCCGCCATGCCCAGGCGGCTTTGCAGAATACGCATGGCCGCCACACCATCCACTAGGCTGTGATGAATCTTCACATACAGCGCAAAGCGATTGCCCTCAATGCCCTCAATCAGGTAGGCCTCCCACAGGGGGTGGGCACGGTCCATGCGCTGGGCATGCAGGCGCGACACCAGTGCTAGTAGTTCACGAATGCGGCCCGGGCGTGGCAGTGCGGAGTGGCGGATGTGGTAATCCATGTCAATATCATGGTCCTCAACCCAGGCGGCATCCAGGTTCATCGGCAGCTTGCTGCTCAACCTGCGGTTAAAAGGCCTGGCCACCTCTTTCACATTCATCATCCAATTCAGGGTGTCTTGCATGAAGCTTTCCGGCGCATTGTCCGGCACTTTGTAGAGCATCAAACCACCAACATGCATGGGGGTTTCCGGTGTTTCCATGGTCAACCAGCCGGAATCCAGCAGCGCAAGCCGTTTCTTCATGATATGTCGTCCTCAGTTTATATTTGTATTTTGAATTTGTTGAATATTATCGCGATTTACAGTTGAAACTTGCGGGGACATTACACACGGATAAATAGCGATCAGCCCTTAGCAAACTTATTCGACTGTTGCTCTCACTGACCGCTTCGGCCGAAAAACAGCCAAACTACGAAACCCTATCTGCCCCAAGCAGCACCCCATACCAGATCAGCCAAAGTTTGTCTTTATTATTCAGCAAATGTTTGATAGCCATACTACCCTCACAATCAATGCTGAAAACACTCGTCCCATCAGGCAGTTTTGTATTGGTATCCAAAGAATAGAATTGCAGAAACTCGGCAATGGTTTGTTCATTCTTTTCGATGCGTGTGTAGTCGCAGCTTTGATTCTGAAACAGAATTTTTTGCTCGCTTATTGTTACTTTGTCGCCAATTAATTCGGCAGTTTCCTCATCACTGATCCCCACGATCGGTGCGGCAGCAATCTCCTGACCGATAGCCCACTCACCTTGTATGTGCGGCAGTTCTGAATTGCTTGAACAAGCAGAGATGGTAAGAAAAATCAGGCAAAGAAATTTACGCATAGTGTCGTTCTCTCAGGTTCAGGGGTTCAAGGCTTAACTTGAAAAGGAACGATCTCTCGCTTACGGCGATTCGCAAGGCCATTAGAAAATTTCTTTCGGCTGGGCTCTCCGTCTTTACCTTTTTCGGTAATGTAAACAAATCGGTTCATTTCATTTTCAACTTTCTGGTACTCACCTTTGTTGGCAAACGCCAGCACATCCTTTGCATTTCCCACTCCCACATTAAACACAAAGCTTGTTAGTGCATCGAATTGCTCTTGGCTTAGTTGTGCTTGCCTGACATAGAGGCGAACGTACTTTTGAGCTTCCTCCAAACGGTCGTGAAAAGTGGCATTCAACTTGGCCAAGTCGTATTTGGTTTTCATCTGTTTTTCCGTGCATGGGCTGTAGCTAAGCAGAATGCCCACGCCCACAGTGCAATTGCCTGCAATGTCGTTGTAGGGAATTGCGGAGAAACCTTCATCTTTCGAGATATGCTCAATTCCTGATTTGGAGATGACCATTTTTGAATTCAGTGGTTATTGCATCGCTACACTGGACATGACTGTACCTCAGGGCGAGAGTTTTCGAATCTCACGAGTCTAGGGACTGTTTTCATGACCATCAAACATATGCCCTGTTCAGGGTAACTCTTGGGTGCACTTTTAGAACCTTTTGCTTTTCTTCATATACTGCTGAATTATTTGCATCGCAGATAAACGCAATTTATTTGGAAAACAGTTAATTCACAATGCAGCAACACAACCTCGTTTTATTCACAAGTCCTCAGCTGGGGCAAATTTTGCAATCCTCTCGAAAGGCGAAAAAGTTGTCGCAAATTCAATTGGCGAAAAGGTTGGCTTTAAGTCAATCTCGGGTATCTCATCTGGAGAAAAATCCTGAACAACTTAGCTTTGCTCAATTAATTAAGTGGTGCGCCGTTTTGGGTCTAGAGCTTTCTGTCGGGCTGCGTAAATCTCCCGCTGAACAAGTTGCAACGGATTGGTAATATAAAAGCGTCCAGCAGATTGAGACCCTCACCAAACCTATGAAAACCCTGCTCATCACCTACCACTCCATCACCGGCGGTTCCAAAGCCATGGCCCAGGCGGTGGCTGAAGGGGCGGGCACTGAGCCCAACACACGCACCTTGCTGTTGCACGCCAGTGAAACAACCGCTGAACATGTTTTGAATGCACACGGCTATGTGTTCATTGCCCCTGAAACCTTGGGCAGCATGGCGGGTTTGATGAAAGACTTTTTCGACCGCACCTACTATGCAGCGCTGGATCAAATCAATGGGCGGCCCTACACCGTGTTGGTGTGCGCCGGCAGCGATGGGCAGGGCGCTGTGAAGCAAATTCAGCGCATTGCCACGGGGTGGCGTTTAACGGAAATGGCGCCGCCACACATTGTGTGTACCCACGCACAAACGCCAGAAAAAATTCTGGCAAGCAAAACAATCAACGAAGCTGATTTACAGCGTTGCCATGAATTGGGTGCCGCGTTTGCGAGTGGCCTGGCCATGGGTTTGTTTTAAGCCACCACCCTAACTTCTCCACTCCGGAAGCCGTATGTTTTTCCACACGGCAAATGCGCGCAAACTCACAGTCACCAGCACGCAACCCAGCATGTTCACATACGCCGGGTTGTCCAGTTCGCGCAGGCCAATGTAGGCCCAGCCGCCGAAAAAAGCGCAAATGGCATAGGGGCGGTGGTCTTTGAAGGCTTGGGGAATTTCATTGCACACAATGTCGCGAAGCACACCACCAAATACGCCTGTAATGACACCCATGAACACGGCCACCAGGCTGGGCATGCCGGCCTGAATGGCCGCGAAAACGCCTGCAGCGGTGAACAGGCCCAGCCCCAAAGTATCGGGCCACAGAATGGCTTTTTCAGTGAACCTGAAATGCCGCTGCCGCATAAACAGCATGGCCACAATGCACAGCACAAACACGGCCCACAGCAGTTCAATGTATTTCACCCAGAAGAAGGGCCGCACATCGAGCAACAGGTCGCGCAGGGTACCGCCACCAAAGGCAGCAAGAAATGCCACCACGCACACACCCACGGCATCCAGCCGCTTGCGTGCACCTTCCAGAATGCCGCTAAGGGCAAAGGCCAGCGTGGCCACAACTTCAATGCCCAGTTGAATGTTCTGGCTGAATTCGCCGGGGTTGAGCGCAGCCATCTTATTGCCCCACCGCTTGCATTGCCGCACGGTCAACGATCACGTAATGTTTGCGCACGGGTTCCAGCACTTCGAATACACCGGTGAATTCGGCGGGTATTACCCCCGCATCACCCGGGCCAAATTGCTCAGCTTGGCCATCAGCGTTTGTGATTTGAATGCGCCCTTCCAGCACATGAAAAAACTCGTCTTTGCCCGGTGCAAAAGCGATTCGCCAAGCGCCGGGCTCGCAGGCCCACACGCCTGCACTTACGCCATGGTGTTCATAGTGGTTCCAGGTGCTGCGAAGGGGGTTGCCCTTTTCCAGCCGGTCCGGGCGTGGCCGGTCGTGTTCAAGCGGCGTGTTGCACTTGGCAAATACGGTCAGGTTGCGGGTCATGTATTGAACTTTGTTTTAAACCGGTGTCTATTGTAATCGCAGCCTGCTTGGCTGCTGGATTTTTTAACCGGGGGCCTGAATCATGAAAAAGTTTTGGGAAGCTATTCAGCAGTGGTCTGTGGCCTTGTTGGCCAGCGTGGTGCTTTACGAAGTCTTTGCCGCATAAAACCCTCGAATCGATTACTTCTTCAAGGTGTAGAATCTAGGCACGTTCAGCCCGAGGTTTTATCGTGTCTACCCCTTTCCGTGTGTTGTCCTTCATCCCGCCGATGACGCAGCTCAACACACCCTACCCATCCACTGCCTACATCACCGGCTTTCTGCGCAAGCAGGGCATTGATGCGGTGCAGGCTGACATTGCGCTGGGCCTGGTGCTGAAACTGTTTTCACCCGAGGGGCTGGACAGAATTGCAGCAGAAGTTGAGCAGTACGAGGAAGTCACCGAGCGTGTGGCCCTGTTCATGGACCAGTTCAGCCGTTACCGCGCCACCATTGCCCCCACCATTCGATTTTTGCAGGGGGGTGATTCCACCCTGGCGCACCGCATCAACAGCCGCGCTTTTTTGCCGGAAGGCCCGCGGTTTGAATCGCTGGATGTGTATGTGGACGAGGAAGGTGGCGACCCGCTGGCCTGGGCTTTTGGTGCCCTTGGCGCGCAAGACAAAGCCCGCCACCTGGCCACGCTGTACCTGAACGACCTGGCCGATGTCATTGCCGACGCAATTGACGAGCGCTTTGAGTTTGTGCGCTACGCGGAATCGCTGGCCGGCAGCCAGCCCAGCTTCGACCCGCTGGCCACTGCCTTGCAGCAACCCTTCACCTTGATTGATGAAATTTTGGTGGAGTTGACCCTGGAAGAATTCAAGCGCCAGCAGCCGCAATTGGTGTTGTTATCGGTGCCGTTTCCCGGCGCGGTGTATGCCGCCTTGCGCATGGCACAGGCCATGAAGGCCGAAAACCCGGCTATCAAAATTGGTTTGGGCGGTGGGTATGTGAACACTGAATTACGCGAACTCGCCGAGCCCCGATTGTTCGACTTTGTTGATTTTGTCACGCTCGATTCTGGCGAGCGCCCCCTGCTGTGTTTGATTGAACACCTGCAAGGCAAGCGCGGCCCGCAGCGGCTGGTGCGTACTTTCACGCGCAATGCCGAGGGCAAAGTGCAGTACACCAACTGGGCTGAACCCGATGTGCCGTTTGGTGACGTGGGCACCCCCACTTGGGACGGCCTGCCCCTGCACAATTACCTTAGCCTGCTCGACATGCTGAACCCCATGCACCGGCTGTGGAGCGACGGGCGCTGGAACAAGCTGACTGTGGCCCATGGTTGTTACTGGAAAAAATGCAGTTTTTGCGATGTGTCGCTCGACTACATTTCCCGCTATGAAAACGCCACGGCCACCGAGCTGGTAAACCGAATTGAACAAATTGTGGCGGAAACCGGGCAAACCGGTTTTCATTTTGTGGATGAAGCCGCGCCCCCCAAAGCCTTGAAGGCCTTGGCGCAAGAATTGATTGCACGCAATGTGTCCATTTCCTGGTGGGGCAATATTCGGTTTGAAAAATCCTTCACACCCGAGCTGTGCCAGTTGCTGGCCGACAGTGGTTGCATTGCAGTCAGTGGTGGGCTGGAGGTGGCATCTGACCGCTTGTTGAACTTGATGAAGAAGGGTGTTTCGGTTGAACAAGTGGCGCGGGTGACCAAAGGCTTCACCGACGCCGGTGTGTTGGTGCATGCCTACCTGATGTATGGCTTCCCCACCCAAACCGTGCAAGACACCGTGGATGCGCTGGAATATGTGCGCCAGCTGTTTGCAGAAGGCTGTATTCAATCGGGGTACTTTCACCGCTTTGCCTGCACGGTGCATTCGCCTGTGGGCAAAAACCCGGAAGAATATGGCATTCAATTGAAGCCGCTGCCCCAGGGCACTTTTGCGAAAAACGACATTGGTTTTATCGACCCCACCGGGGTTGATCACGCCGCACTGGGCGAAGGCCTGAACCGCGCGCTGTACAACTACATGCACGGCATTGGACTGGACCAGAACGTGCGCAGCTGGTTTGATCAAAAAGTACCCCGCGCCACGGTGCAAAAAAACTTCGTTGAGCAGGCCTTGTATGGCAAACCAGTGAAAACAGCTTAATATTGACAGTATGTAAAATTCAAAGGTGGCACCATGAGTTTAAAAACCCTGTTGATGCCCATGATCACCCAACACCGCTTTGCGCGCAGTACCCTGCTGGCCCAACGCGCCAAAGCCGAGAAGGCACGGTTGGCCTCGGGCCGCCCCCACCAGGTTTATTACTTTCACCAGGTTGACGACCCCTACAGCCATTTGCTGGCTCAGGCTTTGCCACGTTTTCTGGCGCGTTACCAGGTTGAACTGAAGCCCTATGTGGTCAGCCCGCCGCCCGATTCAGCCGCGCCTGAACGCGAAAAACTGGTGGCTTACAGCCGCGTGGATGCGGCTTTGCTGGCGCAGCGTCATGGTTTGAGTTTTGTGGATTGTGGCCAGCAGCCTGCCGCACCGCGTGTACTTCCAGCCACGCAAAGCTTGGTGGCCGCCATTCAAGCGGGTCAGTTTGTTGAGCAGGCCGCCTCGGTGGGCCAATGGTTGTGGGGCAGCGATGAACCCCAGCTTACGTCCGGGCAAATGGACGTACAAACCCACATTGCACAAGCCGACGCTTTGCGAGAAAAGCTTGGGCACTACCTGGGCGGCATGTTGTATTACGAGGGCGAATGGTATTGGGGTATTGACCGCCTGTACCACCTGGAGCAGCGTTTGCAGGCACTGGGTGCGCAAACCAATGGGGCCATTGCCCTGCTGTTTCCCGCAGACGACGGCCTTGAGCACGCCAAGCCGCTGAACAACCCGCCCGACATTGATTTTTTCTTCTCGTTTCGCAGCCCTTACTCCGCCATTGTGGCCCCTCGCATTTTCGAGTTGGGTCGGCGGACTGGCGCAAAAGTCAATTTGCGTTTTGTGTTGCCCATGGTGATGCGCGGCCTGCCTGTGCCCAAAGTGAAACGCGAATACATTGTGTACGACACAGCGCGAGAGGCGCATGTGCGCGGCATTTCCTTTGGTCGCTTGAATGACCCCGTGGGCAAACCCACCGAGCGTGGTTTGGCCCTAATCCCGTTCGCCGAACAGCACAGCAAAGGGCAGGAATTTGTGCTTTCTTATATGCAAGGTGTTTGGGCTGAAGGCATTGATGCGGGCAGCGACAAAGGCCTGAGAAAAATTGTAGAACGCGCTGGCTTGCGCTGGGAAGGCGCACAGGTGGCTTTGCAGCACGAGGCCTGGCGCGAGCGGGCTACAGCCAATCGGGAGGAGTTGTTTGCCGCCGGGCTTTGGGGCGTGCCTTCATTCAAAGTGGGCAACACGGTGGTTTGGGGGCAAGACCGGTTGTGGGCCTTGACCTTGCCACTGTGTCAGGGTTTCTAATACAGTTATCAAATACTCAATCCAGGACACATCATGCCCGGTTGCAACCATTGCCCATCCGATGAGGCGGCCAAGTCCGCAGCAAACAAGCCTGGCTTTCGCAAGGTGCTGTGGATCGCGCTGATTGCGAACGCCGCGATGTTTTTTATTGAAGTGGGTGCCAGTTGGTCGGCGGGCTCCGTGTCGCTACTTGCCGATTCACTCGATTTTGGTGGCGATGCGGCCAACTATGCCCTGTCTCTGTTTGTGTTGGGCATGGCGCTTCAAACCCGGGCCAAGGCAGCCTTGCTCAAGGGTGTGTCCATGGGTTTGTATGGCGTGGGTGTGTTGGGTTTCGCGGGCTATGCAGCCCTGCATGGCGAGGTTCCCTCGTACGCAACCATGGGTGTGGTGGGTGTGATGGCCTTGAGTGTGAACGTGGGTGTGGCTGCCATTCAGTATCGCTACCGCAATGGTGATTCCAATATGCGTTCGGTTTGGCTGTGCAGCCGCAACGATGCAATCGGTAACCTGGCTGTGTTGGGCGCTGCATTGTTGGTGGGTGTTACTCAAACTGCCTGGCCCGATCTTGCGGTGGCAGCACTCATGGCCACACTCGGTTTAACGGCCTCGTTCAGCGTGATCAAACAGGCGCGGGCTGAGTTGCGGGGTGAAGCCACTGCGGGTGCTGCACATTCGCATGGTCATTCTCACTGATTCAATTCAAGGTCAGGCTCGAGCGTACTTCTTGCGATATTGAACCGGTGAAAGCCCGGTGGCTTGTTTGAATTGTCGCCTTAAATTCGATTCGTCGCTGTAGCCCAGTTCTTCGCTAATGGTGTTGACTGGAAGGCTTGACCAAATCAGTTGTTCGCTCACTTGGTGAAGTTTCAGCTGCCGGGCATAACTGGCCACGGGTATTTCAGTCAAAGCGCTCACCTTTCGGGCCAAAGTGCGTTCGCTCAAATTTAGTTTTCCCGCCAGTGTTTGCACGGTGATCTGTTCTGCAGGCATTTGCGCCACGATCGCTGCCAGTTTTCTGAGCAAAGGGTCAGCCTGCTCCATAAAGGCAAACGATCTGAAAGCAGGGTGCTGCTGCACTGGCCTGGGCAGCACCATCAGTTTGATGAACTCCTGAAACGCGGGTTTACTCAGCGACTTTTCGATCAATTGCTGCGCAAGAAGCAGGTAACCGTGAACACCTGCAGCCGTGGCGGTTTTTGGGGTTACCACGCAATCGCTGTCAATCAGCCAATTCACGTTGGGGTAGTTTTTTTGCATGGCATTGGCCAGCCACCAAGTGACTGTGGCGCGTTGGCGGCGAAGCCGGCCGCTTTCGGCCAGGAAGCACACACCTGTGCAGTAGCTCCACACTTTGGTGTGATCGGGCAGTTGTCGAATTTGCTCAATCAGCTTGGCGTGTTGGGCAAGCAGCTCCGGCAACTGGCTGGGCGATTCAGTCCACATGCCGGGCACCAGCAGCACATCCAGTGGCGTGTCTTGAAGCAGTGAGTTGGCAGTCAGCACCATTTGATTTGCGCACTGCACAGGTTTCAGGCTGACACCGACCAGGCATGTTTCAAACAACACTTTGCCGGACAGTCGATTGCTGGCCTGTAGCAGGTCATTGAATGCCATCAAGCCCGCAGGCATGCATTGGTCGTACAGCAAAAGTCCAATTTTCATAAGTTTTCCGGGTGTGGCAGAAAATGACTGAAAGTTGTCATTCTATGCCATAACTGGAGAATGTGTTTTCTTGCCATGATTCAGCATCCCATACCGGAGAAGAGTCATGAAAATTCAGCAACTGCGCAATGCCACCATTATTCTGGAATTCGGAGAATACCGGGTGTTGGTTGATCCCATGTTGTCTCCGAAGAACGCACTGCCGCCGCTCAAACTTTCTGGCGGCATGTTGCGAAACCCCACGGTGGATTTGCCACCCCAAGCCGACTTGGCCCTTCTGGGAGTGACCCATTGCTTGATTACCCATTGCCAGAAAGGCCACTTTGATCACCTGGACCGTTTTGGCAAAGCCTGGCTTCGAGAGCGTCAAATACCTGTGATTTGTACCGCACACGATGCGCCACATTTGGCTGGCAAGGGTTTGAATGTACAGTCCTTGCCGCCCGATGCAGGCAGCAAGAAGGCCCCTTTTCTGGGCGGTTTGATCAGCACTGTGCCGTGTGTTCATGGGCGGGGTTTTGTGGGTTCATTGATGGAACACGGGGTGGGTTACTTCATTCAGATTCCGGGTGAGCCCTCGCTTTACCTGAGTGGGGACACCATTTTCACACCCCGCATTCAAGAGTTCTTGTGGACCCGAAAGCCGGAAGTTAGTGTGGTGCCTGCCGGAGGGGCGCAATTTGATGTGGGCGGTGAAATTATTATGGGTGTCAGTGATGTGCTTGAGTTCACGCGGGCTGCCAGCGGCACGGTAATTTCCAACCACCTGGAGGCGATCAGCCACTGCCCGGTGACTCGGGATCAATTGCTGATTGCTGCACAGCATGCAGGGCTCAGTAAGCGATTGGTGGTTCCGCAAGATGGGGAGATTGTGGATTTGAACGTGTAAAAGCGAACGCACCAGAAATCCGAGCATGTAAGGAACTCATTGTATTAATCGATCGCCATGTTCAGATTGTCAGTGAGGCTTTGATAATTTCACATTCGCCTATCGTACTGTGTCCTAAACATTTCGAACGCAAGCGTTGTAATTCACTTTTCAGTGCTTGAAGTTGACTGAGCCTTTTATCGATTTCGGTCAATTTATTGTCGATGGCATCGTTGATTGGCTCGCATGACTCGCTGGGTGAATGTTTGAGTTTCAGTAAGGAGCGTATTTCATCCAGTGATATGTCAATGTTGCGACAAAACACAACGAACGCTAAATCTTCGAGATGATGCTCGCCGTAAACCCGGTAGTTGGAGGCGGTTCGGTCTGGTGCACAAAGCAGGCCTTCCTTCTCGTAATAGCGTATTGCCTCCACCGTTATTCCCAACTTCTCGCTTAACTCACCGATTTTCATCAATTTCTCCTCGGGGTTGACTCTAAAGCTACTTTAGGGTTTTTAATGAATGTATTGCAATTTCACGAGGAGATCAAGATGCCAGGATGTTCAACATGTCACGACCATCAGCCGGCCCAATCAGTTTCACCAACCTATAAAAAAGTGTTATGGGTTGCTCTGGTTGTGAATTTGGGTATGTTCATCGTTGAGGTGGCTTCAGGTTTGAAAGCGGGCTCTGTCTCCCTGTTAGCGGATTCACTTGATTTTTTTGGCGACGCAGCGAACTACGCTGTTTCCCTTTTTGTGTTGGGCATGGCGCTGTCGATTCGTGCCAAAGCGGCCCTTGTTAAAGGTGCAACACTCGGAATTTTCGGGGTAGGCGTTTTGGCCTACACGGCGTATCGCCTTTGGACAGGGCAAGTTCCTGAACCTTTGACCATGGGCGTGGTAGCGGTGTTGGCACTCGTTGCCAATGTAGCTGTAGCTTTGATGCTTTACAAATGGCGTGAAGGCGACTCGAACATGCAATCAGTGTGGCTTTGCAGCCGCAACGATGCCATTGGAAACGTAGCCGTGGTTGCAGCCGCCGGCTTGGTTGCCTGGACCGGCAGTGCATGGCCTGATTTGGCGGTAGCGGTGTTGATGGCCACTTTGGG